>Ga0134125_10000290_pt1 | contig 70747 bp, 76 predicted proteins | sample KB31751_FD_96464 | JGI IMG/M metagenome (GOLD analysis project Ga0134125, IMG submission 96464) | Terrestrial soil microbial communities with excess Nitrogen fertilizer from Kellogg Biological Station, Michigan, USA - KB3-175-1 | ecosystem: Environmental > Terrestrial > Soil > Unclassified ... | reverse complement strand
TTTGGGTTTTTGCGCGGGAGCTTTTCTCGCCGGCCCTTGGCTTGACGACAATGACTCGCTTCCAGGATTAAATATTGTTCCGGCTTATGATTTTGATCACACTCACGGTGATGAGCACCCGCGTGTCGAGCCCATTCTTTGGAACGGCCAAGTTCGACATGTTTACTATCAAGGTGGCGCCGCTTTTCGAGTGGGTGACAAAGATTCAAATATTGTGAAAGCCACTTATCAAGATGGCTCGGCTGTGATTCTTTATAGCACTTACGGCAAAGGCAAAGTTGCCGTCTCTGGAGCTCATCCCGAAGCGCCGAATTCTTGGTTTCAGGACGATCATCTTAAAAAAGAAGAAGACACCCTCGATATCGCTCTCGATATGGTTTCCTGGATCTCTCACTAATTGGCCGTTTTAACTTCAGTCCACGCTTGATCATAAAGTTTAGTGGCCTCCCCAAGATCTCGAATAAACTCAAACTTTGAAAGCCCGTTCGTCGGCCCATTCGTTTTTGGAAAAAGAGCTTCATTTTTCTGCAGCTCTTTCGGCAAAAGGTCTTTCACACCCTTGATCACAGGGCCTCCGTAAATAGTGTTCACAAAAGCTGCATTCGCTTCCTTAGTCAGCAGAAAATTAATGAACGCGTGTGCGGCCTCAAGATGCTTCGCGCTTTTAAGAATCACTAAATTATCAATGGACTTGGTGCCGCCTTCTTCTGGCAATACATATTTGATTTTACCGCCGCTTTTCACCATGGCCTTGATCGCACTCGAAGAAAAAGCGTGAGCCAAAGCCACTTCTTTATTTAGCAACAAATCCACCGTGTCCGAGCGAAACATTTTGACTCGTGGTTTTAATTTTTTCAAAAGCTCAACCGCTGATTTTATTTCAGCCGGATCTTTCGAGTTCACACTGTGACCTTGAGTTTTCAGCGCCATGGCCAAAACCTCACGCATATCATCCATGAGAGAAATTTTACCATCCAGATCAGAGCTTCCGAGAACGTCTTTCCAGGACTTTAAATCTTTTTTTATCAAGTCGGCGTTGTAAGCAAAACCAGCTGTCGCCCAAGCGTACGGCAAAGAGTAAATATTTTCCGGGTCATACGGCTGATGCAAAAACTCAGGCGCGATATCAGCGCTATTTGGAATTTTTGTTTTATCGAGCTTTTCTAAGAAATTCATCTTCGCCATGATCTCAACCATATAATCCGAAGGAACTGCGACATCGATCCCACCAGCGCCTGATTGCACCTTGGCCAAAAGTTCTTCATTGGAAAAATAATTCGACATATTCACAATAATGCCGGTTTTTTCAGTGAATTCTTTTTTGGTGTCTTCGGAAATATAGTCACCCCAAATGGCGAGGTTTAAAACTTTCGCTTCAGCTTCGGGAGCACTTGATTTTTTTGTGCAACCAACAGTTCCGAACAAAACCACAGAGGACAAAAGCATCAACATCCAACGATTCATAAACTCTCCATCAGTAAATTCAATTCAGAAATTTTTTGTAGGCGCGCCAATCCAAAATAAAGACCGGCAGAAATAAAAATTGTCAGAAACAAAAAACCAAACTGCATTAATCTCCCAAGCTCACTCCATTTAGCGTCCAAGGCAAAGCCCAAAATGAAAATCGGCAGACTGGTGACTCCAAAACGAAAAAAGCTTCCAAAAAATTTTTGCCAAGGAAAAAATCCGCCGCGCTTTTCAAGCAGCACTGCCAACAACAAAACTTGCACCAAAAGACTGGTCGCAGTTGAACCAACCAGACCGGCAAGACCCCACTGACTCATCCACCAGGTGGCCATGAACAAATGCAAGCCTGTCGCAATCACACTGCTGAGCGCTGGAATCCAAGTGTTTTTCATGGCGTAAAATAAAGGCGTGATAACTCGCGAGATACTTGAAATCAGCAACGTCGCCGCTGAAACTTGCACCACGCTGGCGGTAACCAAAATATCGCTGCCATGAAACTCGCCATGACCAAAAAGCAGCGAAACAATGGGCCTTGCCAACGCAAAAAGTCCCGCAGCAGCTGGAATCGCCACAAAAAGATTGAGCCCCAAGGCCGAGGCGGCCGTGGATTTTAATTTTTCAGCTTCACCTTTTGACCAATGCTCTGACAAAGCCGGCAACAGCGCTGCTCCTAAAGACACAGAAATCAGCGACAGCGGAAGCTCGAGCAAGCGATCCGCCAAGTAAAGAAAAGTGTTCGAACCTTCGCCCAGACTTGCAGCATAGCGAGTGTTGATAATGCCAAGGCCTTGCAAAAGACCCATGCCGATAATCCCTGGAAGCATATTCTTTAAGACATGCTTCAAATCAACATTCCATTGGGGCCAGGATAATTTTGGTAAATAGCTGTGCTTCAAAAGCAGCGGAATCAAAATCAGCACCTGACAAGCTCCGCCGATCAGCACTCCCCACGCCAGTGTGCTTCCGGAAAGCCAAAGATTGTCGGCATAGCCCAACCAATGCGGCAAGAAATTCGCGATAATCATTACCACATTAAAAAGTGCGGGCGCCAAAGCTGGCCAGCCAAAATATCCCAAAGCTTGCAGCACACAGGAAAAAAGACCGGCCGTGCTCACTAAAAAAACAAAGCCCAGCATGATTTCAGCCATATGAACCGTGAGCTCATATTTCCCGGCGATCCCATCAAAATGAGAACCGACTAACAACGAAGTCAAAACATCCGCCCGCAAAATTCCAACGGTCGTGATGGTCAAAAGAACCATCCACAAAAGCGTGGCAAATTGATTTAGCAGTTGGTGCGATTTACCTTTGGCGCTGACATGGCTGCCGCCAAGATCTTGCAACCTGACATCGACAAAAATCGGCAAGAAGCTGGCAGAAAGTGAGCCCTCGCCCATCAATCGACGAAAGAGATTGGGCACTCGTGTGGCCACTCCCCAAGCATCGGTCACGATCTTGGGAAAGAGTGCGGCCAAAGCCATATCCCGCAAAAGCCCCAAAATCCGACTGATCAAGGTGCCCAAAGCCATTAAAATCGCGCGTTTTACCACCACAGACTCGATAGGAGCTTCATTTTGTGGATTTTTTTGATGCGACTTCGGGCGGGACTGTGTTATCACGTGACCTCTTAAAAAGACTACTTTCGGAGGTTGCCCTTGGCAAATCATAAGTCGGCAGAAAAAAGAGCTCGTCAATCCATCAAACGCAATGCTCGCAATACATCGATTGAAGCAGCTGTTAAAACTTTTGAAAAAAATCTCGTGAAAGGGATTGAAGCAAAAGCAAAAAACACTCCAGAGCTTTTGAAAGCTTACACAGCAAAAGCAATGAGCGCAGTTTCAAAAGGCGCTTTGAGAAAACAAACAGTTTCTCGCAAAATCGGTCGTCTCTCGACTCGTGTTGCAGCTCTGACTAAATAAATTATTTTAAAACTAATGTTCGAAGGCGGGCCTTGCGGAAACGTAGGTCCGAATTTCTCTTTTGTGCTCGAATTTCAAATTCTGAAAAGCACAACCAACCACTCGATGACCTAATCTTGTTTCGTCTCGATTGATATTCCGAATCTCCACGCGCACCGAAATAAAACTGCCACCGGGAATCAAAAAACTGATGACGGCATTTTTCTCAATGGGAAAATCATGCGGCAGACTCAGTGACAATCCGCCCTCGCCAACCTCACAACCCGCTCCCACGCAGTATTTGCCATCATAAAGAAAGCCCACCTGACGCAAAAATTGACGTCGTGGAAATTTTCTTCGAGCCTGGAAATCTAAGGCAGCCGAGTTATTCATACCCTCTTATCGGCGGAACCTGGTTCTTTTTGCAGAAACATCGCGTCTGGTTTTTAGGTACGCCGTACAAAAAAATCGACCGACGCGGAAGCTTCGCGTCTCAGACTGAGACACCGGGAAGACTCCATACGAAGGTTGATTGGGGACGTCGGATGATCCATGACTTTGTAGGCTCCCTCGCGACGAATCCGTGGGATCGATAGATTCGTAGATTCATATTTCCAAAACTGGGAAGAAGCTTGCTGAGGTCTTCTGCCTCTATCTCCGGCCTGTCTATCTCGCCGGTGACTGGGACAAATTCGCAGGGTCTTGAATAGATAGATTCAAAAAAATCTTCATGCTTTTTTAAGAGATGCAAATTGTCGGAGTCGCCTTTATTTTTTAAAATAAATAAAGCCAAACCGCCGACTTTGGTTTGCTCAAAGAGCGCCATCGGAAAGTCAAAAGCCCCGGCCGTAAACATCACGCGATCAAAAGATTTTGTCGCATCTCCTTTAGCACCGTCTCCCGATATCACTTTGATATTTTTAATTCCCAGTCGTTTGAATCTCTGTACGGCTTGCTCGGCCAGCTCCGAAATAATTTCGGCGGTCACAACAGTGCCAGTTGGGCCAACAAGATTTGAGATGAGTGCCGCATTCCATCCACTGGCTGTTCCTAATTCGAAAACGGATTGGCCTTGTTTTAAATCCATCAGATCAAGCATTCGTAAAACAAAGGATGGCTGAGAAATTGTCGATAGTTGCTTTTGACCTTTCGGAGATTCAAAGTCCGCTCTCGAGCCCCAAATAATGAGTGGTGTATCTTGGTAAATCACGGGCAAAAATTGATTGGCATTACTTTCATTCAAATCATACCACCGGTCGTCACCAAAATTTCGAAATCGCTGTACAAACTGGTGTCTCGGCATTGCAAAAAAAGCTTCGATCACACGGTCAGAGAGCGGACTCCTTGTTTTGTAGAAGGCGATCGCCTGCTCAGCAAGAGACTCTTGCCATTTTTTGAATTCCATACGGCATACGCTAAGGATGAAGTGTCGTACTGGAGTGATGAAGTGAACATGTTTTTAAGATTAAGTTCTCGAGCCAGATGTGTGCCGACATCGGTGAAGATTTCAGAGCTTTGTCGGTCTCGGCGAGAATCAGCAATGAACTTTCAAGCTTCTTCATGGTCCATGGACGAGATTGCTTGAGATAATCGTTGAGATAATACGATGGCACTTGCGCGTAGGTGGCAAGCTTCTGTCCGGCTAAGCCTTGCTCTTGACCGTGCTTGATCATAATCATGATGCGCATATGGCGAGCGACTAATTGCACGATGCCGATTTCGCTTTGGCCTTGATCTAAGAGCTGCACCAGCTGCTCGAGCGCATTCACGCGATCTCCTGAGGCAATGCTGTCAGCGAGTGCAAAAACATTTTCTTCGCGCTTTCGAGACACACACTGAGCGACGTCTTCAAGCTCGGCATGTTTTTTATCGCTGACGTACTCGGCAAGCTTTTTCACTTCCGCTTCGATCTCTGTCAGTTGGTTGCCAACCAAGCGATGCAAAAGCTGGACTGCTTCTTCGGAAATCGTGATGTCATGAGCTTTGCAAATATGCTTGATCCAACCTGGAATTTGATTTTCATACGGGCGTTTGAATTCGACCATCAAAGATGAATCGATCAAATGTTTGAAAAAACGTTTTCGTTTGTCGATCTTGCCGCCGACCAAAATAAAAGTGGTGGACTCGACAGGCAGCTCAAAAAGTGGCGTCAACTGATCCCACTCTTTGTCAGAAAGATCCTGCACCTCGCGCAAGATCACGACCCGTCTTGCTGCCATCATCGGCAAAGTTTCGACTTCATCTCGTACTTGCGACACATCCGCATCTGCGGCATAGTAACTGGAAAAATTAAAATCAGGAATGGTTCCGTGCAGAGCGCAGACTTTCAAATATTGAACTGCTTGTTGAATTAAGTAAGGTTCATCGCCATAGAAAAAATAGAGTGGCGAAAATTTTTGCTCGCTGAGAGATTTCTCAATGGCCTGATAAAGTTGTTGAGACTCAAGCTGTGGCATCAAGGTTTCCTAACAAAGTGGTCAAAAATTTTCCGTGATACGATTATGGGCTTCTTGCATCATTTCCGATGCCATGGCCTGAATGTTTTGCCTTCGGGCCGAAAGATTGTAAAGCGGATTCACAGTGTTGATCACGGGATTGAGAACTTGGGGTGCGATGTATGTGCGCTCACCGTTAAACACTCCCGTCCATAAAATGGATTTGTCGGAATTTCTTTTCACCGTGATTTTTGCCGTGATCAAAATTTGATACTGAGCAGCGAGAACCGAACCAATCGGTAGCGACGGACCCGTCGGATTCGCCGGCGCTGTTGTCGCACCTTGATTTTGACCACTCGGAGTATAAGTCACTGTTTCAATTTCGCCTTCGAGCACGGCTTCGGCTAAATTCGGATCCACCACGCGCGCAATCTTTGAACGTTCAAACTCTTGAATGAGTGAATTGGTGAAGTAAACTTCGATCGAAGGCTCTTGCGACAAGTTTTTAAAAATCGGAATGGAGATTTGTTTATAGCCGCCCGGCAAGGTGCGATCGGGACTGCCCATGCGATAAGCACAACTCGGTAGAAGAAGTGTCGACAAAAACAGAGCTGCAAAGTACAGTCTAACCATGCCACAAGAATACAATGTTTTAGCGCCAGGTCCAGTGAATCTGCATCCAAAAGTGCGAGAAAGTTTAGCACTTCCGATGATTCATCATCGCACGCCTGAGTTCGACCGTATTCTGAAGCGAGTTCTCTTGCGTTTGAAAGACATTTTCCAAACCACCGAGCCCGTTTTTATCACTTCCAGCACGGGCTCTGGCGGCATGGAAGCTTTGCTCGTAAATACCATGCAAGCCGGTGATCAAGTTCTATGCATTGATTCCGGAAAATTTGGCGAGCGCTGGGCCGACATGGTGGAAATTTTCGGAGGCAAACTTTCCAGGCTGAAACTGGAGTGGGGAAAGCCCGTTCAAGTTTCGCAAGTCGAAGAGCAGCTTAAAAAAAATCCACAAACCAAAATTGTCCTCTGTCAGGCTTGTGAAACTTCCAGCGGTGTTGTTCATCCCATCGAAGCTTTAGGAAAACTGATCAGCCAATATCCTGAAACTCTTTTTTTGGTCGATGGCATCACTGCCTTGGGCGCCATGCCGCTGCCGATGGATCAGTGGCAGATCGATGGCTTGGTGGGCGGTAGCCAAAAAGCTTTTATGCTGCCGACAGGGCTTTCGCTTTTTTCTTTTTCAAAAAAAGCCTGGGCGCGAATCGAAAAAAATCCAACTCCCAGATATTATTTCGATGTTCGTCGAGAGAAAAAAGCCAACGACAAGGGTGAAACTTTTTTTAGCTCCAATGTGACTTTGATTCGAGCTCTCGATGTCGTTCTGGAGCTTATTTTTGAAAAAGGACTGCCCGCCCTGTTTCAAGAAATTGAAACCCGAGCCAATTTTACTCGACAGTTTGCTCCCAAGTTGGGCTTTTCACTTTTTGCCGAAGCTCCTTCGAATTCTCTGACGGCGCTGCAAGTCCCCGCTGGCATTGATAGCCAAAAAATTCGCACGCAATTAGAAACCGAATTTCACATCACCATTATGGGTGGACAAGATCAGGCCAAAGGCAAAATCCTACGCATCGGTCACATGGGTTACATATTGCCTGAGCAGATGATCCAACTGATAATGGCGCTGGGAAAAATTCTCCACGACACTGATTCCAAACTTTGCGAGCCTCAAAAAATGCAAGCCCTTGAAGTTGAAATGAAAGCTTTCTGGAAGACGACAGGGCAACCGATATGAGCAGCAAAAAGAAAATCCTGATCACCGATCGTTTTTCTCACGAAGCCATGCTGACCTTGTCACAGCAGCCGTATCTCAATGTTCAAAAAACTGAAACCCCATCTCTCAAAGAGGCCGATCTTAAAGGCGTGCATGGTTTGATTATTCGCTCGCGCACCCAAATTGATGAGAGCGTTTTTGAACGCGCCAAATCTTTGCAAGTCATCATCACCGCCACCAGCGGCTTTGATCATATCGATCTTGATTCTGCCGCCAAGTGGGGCGTCACCGTGATGTTCACGCCTGAAGCCAATGTTGAATCAGCAGCGCAGCTGACTTGGGGATTGGCTCTGGCCTGCGCTTGCAAAATTCCACAAGCTCACCGAGCCTTAAAATCTGGCGAGTGGAATCGCGAGCAAGCCATCGGCACGGAATTGTACCGCAAAACCTATGGCATCGTGGGCTTAGGCCGCATCGGCAAGCGCGTGGCCGATATTGCGCAAGCCTTCGGCATGAATGTGATCGCCTATGATCCTTACTTGGATGATGGCGCTTTTCGCGAAGCCGGTGCCGAGCGCGTGGCTTACGAAGAAATTTTAAAAACTTCAGATATCTTAAGCTTTCACGTTCCGAAAACTTCAGAGACAGAAAAAATGCTCAATCGTTCGCACTTCGAGTACATTCATCGCGGCCTGATTTTGATCAACACCTCGCGCGGCTCTGTCGTGCACGAGCAAGATCTTTGTGAAGCCTTGGAAAAAGGCTGGATTGGCAGTGTCGGCTTAGACGTCTTTGAGAAAGAGCCTCTGAACAGAAATTCAAAGCTGCTCAATTATCAAAACGTGGTGCTGACTCCGCATTGTGGCGCGAATACGACGGAGGCCTTCGCCAAAGCCAGCGAGCAAGCAGCACTCAAGGCCATTCGCTTTTTCATGGATGCCTCGACCAGCGACACGCTTCCGCCCAAAGCCGCCTGGTACGGAGCCGTTCCGCCTTGGAAAACCAAATCCGAGAGCTAATTCCATCATGACAAGCGGCGAAAGCTCGCAATCTGCTTTACGCGCGTGAGTCTCACCGCTAAATTTTCATCTTCATTCATCTCTACAGCTCAGGAGGCTTGCTTGCCGGGAATCGTTGTTGTTGGCGCTCAATGGGGCGATGAAGGAAAAGGTAAAATTGTCGATGTGTTTGCAGCCAAAGCAGACATGGTGGTTCGCTATCAAGGCGGAGCTAATGCCGGCCACACGCTGGTGGTCAATGGTCAAAAAACAGTTTTGCATCTGATCCCCTCTGGAATTCTGCATCCTGAAACTGTGTGTGTGATTGCTCCAGGCGTTGTGATCGATGCTGAAAGTGTGTTGAGTGAGATTCATAAACTCAAAGAGTCCGGCTACCTCTCAAATCCCAAACAACTTTTGATCAGCGATTCTTGCACCATCATTTTGCCTTATCACAAAGCTCTGGATGCGGCTCGCGAGAAATCTCTTTCTGACAACAAGATCGGCACCACGGGAAAAGGCATCGGTCCCGCCTATGAAGATCGCGCGGCAAGACGTGCGGTTGTCTTCGGAGATCTGTTTGATCGCGCCACTTTGAAAGCCAAGCTTGAGCTGTCTTTGGGCGAAAAAAATTCACTGCTTGAAAAAGTTTATGGGGCGCCAACTTTTAAAGTCGATGAGCTGATGAAGTCGCTGGAAAAAATTGCCGAAGAACTTCTTCCCTATCGCTGCAAAGATGCTTCGGCATTGATCTATAAAAATTTAAAAAACAATCGCCGCGTGCTTTTCGAAGGCGCACAAGGAACCTTGCTCGATATCTTGCACGGAACTTATCCCTATGTGACTTCAAGCTCGACGGTGGCGGGCTCGGCCTGCATCGGCGCTGGCATTGGACCCACCGCGATCAATCAAGTCATCGGTATTTTTAAAGCCTACACCACTCGCGTGGGTTCAGGCCCGTTTCCGACCGAGCTCACTGATGACATTGGCGCACGCATTCAAAAACAAGGTCACGAATTTGGCTCCACCACGGGGCGCGCTCGTCGCTGTGGCTGGCTGGATTTGGTGGCGCTGAAATATGCCATTCGCTTAAACGGGATTACGAATTTGGCGCTGATGAAACTTGATATTCTGACCGGCTTTGAAAAAATCGGCGTGTGCATTGGCTATAAGCTGAATGGCGAGCTGCTCAATGAATTCCCAACTTCGGCTTACGAGCTTGAGAAAATCGAACCTGTGGTTGAGTACATGCACGGCTGGAAGGAAGATATTTCCAAAATTGCAGCACTCAAAGATCTACCAAGGGCTGCGACCAATTATATCGACTTTGTCGGAAACCAATTGGGGACTCCGATTGACGTGATTTCAGTGGGCCCGGGGCGCGAGCAAACTCTGTGGGTAAAGCCTCTTTTTGCTTAAAATTTCAGCGATTTAAAAACTTCATGAACCCCATGCAAAATGGGGTTGACTCGCAACAAAAAATCCAAGAGATTGCTGCCTCGATCGAAGCGTGATCCGGTAGCTCAGTTGGTAGAGCACTTCACTTTTAATGAAGGGGTCGATGGTTCAAGTCCATCCCGGGTCACCAGTTTTCTGTCGAATGTGCCGCTGACTTGGCGGTTGCTTCATGGGTTCCCATCGTCTAGCGGCCTAGGACACTACCCTTTCACGGTAGATACACGAGTTCAAATCTCGTTGGGAACGCCAACTTTTTTAGCCACAGCCTTGGAGCTCAACCAAAAACATCTCAACACTTCAGCCGCAGCAGCAGGCCTTGTTTTTTCAATCACTGACACGGGCAATATTCTTGGCAGCATCGAATCTTCAAAACAAATCAATGCTCATTCGCAAGAGCCTGAAATTGAACATCTGCGCACCGAGAAAATTCCGGACTTGAATCTTTGAAGTGATCTTTAAAATAAATTGGAGCGAATTTATGTTTCAAAAAATAATCTTTCACATCACCTTGCTAACAATTGTCCTGACTCTTTTTGGCTGTGCCACAGCCGAAGAAATTCAAGGCCCCGACGGCACCACCAATCAACTGATTCATTGTTCTTATAGCAAGCAATGCTATGAGAAAGCGCGAGAAATTTGCGGTGGAAAATATAAAATCGTCAATACTTCCAGCGAGACATCAGGTTCGAATGGCTCAACAGGGACAACCATCGATCTTTTGGTGAAATGCGACCGCACTTACTAATTGTATGAGTTATTTGAACTGAGAGTTCAAATTAGGGAAAACATGGGTGTTCGGACTAAGAATAAATCTAGCGAAAAAGATATCCTTTCACTCAAGTCGGTAAAGGAGTGGCAAGCATGGTTGAGGGCAAACCACGCATGCGCAAGCGGAGTATGGCTGCATATCCAAAAAAAGGGATCCACAAAAAGGTCTCCGACTTACGCTGAAGCACTTGACGTTGCCCTTTGCCACGGCTGGATCGACGGACAGAAAAACCGTCACGACGAAAGTTCGTGGCTGCAAAGGTTCACACCCAGGCGTCCTAGAAGTGCCTGGTCGAAAAAAAATATCGAACATGCAGAACGACTCATACGAGCTGGAAAGATGAAATCAGCTGGACTTGTTGAGATCGAAGCAGCAAAGAAAGACGGGCGATGGAAAGCTGCTTATGACTCTCCAAGCAATGCAAAAATCCCGAAGGATTTCCTCAAGGCCCTTAAAAGGAACAAAAGAGCAGAAGCATTTTTTAAGTCACTAAATAGAACAAATCTCTATTCGATAGCTTACCGGCTTCAGACAGCAAAGACGCCTGAAATGCGCGAAAAGCGTATGAAGATGATTTTGGAAATGATGGCGAAAGGTGAAAAATTTCATTAGACGACTATTTCGAGGATCTCAGCTCTAAAACACGACACTAAGGAACGCCAACTCTCTTTCGAGGCTCTTTTGACCTGCAAACACTTAAAATCACATGAAAACTGGTTCAATTACGATCTTTTGCCTTATCCCTGGACATATCTTAAAAGGTATAGTACATATTTAGTATGTGGAACGTTTTCCTGGAAAAGAACGCAGTTAAGGCTCTCGGCAAAGCGCCCAAAGAAATTCAGGAGAAGTTCGAGAAATGGAAAGATATCGTTCAGCTTCAGGGCCCAAAGGGTCTTTTTGAAATTAAAGGTTTTCGTGACCACGTCTTGAAAGGCGAATGGCAAGGAGCAAGAGCGAGTCGACTGAACGATCAATGGCGAGTCATCTATTATGTTATCGCCAACGAAGTTAAAATTTTAGTGATGGAGGTTACACCGCATGACTACCGGAAAAAGGGTTAAAGAAATTCTGAAGAACGGAGAATTCGTTCCCGCAAAAACTCGAGTCCATATGACTCCAGGACAATCTTTACGTGTGATTCGCGAGCTTCAAGAACTTTCACAAAATTCTCTTGCCGAACTCAGCGGCCTTCCTCAATCCACAATTTCTGGAATGGAGTCAGGACGAATCAATATTGGAGTTGAAAGAGCGAAGATTTTAGCAAAAGCACTGAATGTTCATCCGGCCGTGATTGTTTTCCCTGGTTGGGAAAACAAAAGAGCTTCTTAAGTGGATTCGCAAAACCAAAACGACACCAATGATCCTTTTATTCGCTGGCAACAGCAGGGTGCTTGTTTGAGATTATGATTGTGCTTTTCGGCCTTGGAATTTTGACTTTAGCTGTCGGCAGCGTATTTTAGAATTTCAGTTCGAAGACGAGGCACTGGGGAACGCCAACTTGTTTCTTTAAGCTGATTCAGCTAAAAATAAAAAAATAGAATTTTATTTAGTTCGCGCCTGCTTTTTCAGCCAATGTTTTTTCGTGTCCAAAAAGATAGGTCATTGTCAGCTTGAACTCAAAGCCCACGTTCCCGCCATAAGCCACGGTCCCCGATTGACTTTCGAGACCGTTTTGCGAATTGCCCGAACTGTTGACCAGGGCTGAAAATCCCCAGCCTTGGTGATAAAGCGCTGTCGCTCCGAACTTAAAGGGAGAGCGACTGTACCATTCAACTCCCAAGCCGGTTGCCAACTCGAGGCCAAAATTGCTGTAGGTGCCCGAAGCTGCGCCAGAGGAGATATTCACTGAGTTATTAAAAAATCCCATGTGAATCGGAATATAAAAAGAAAATGGCCCGGTGGATCCTTTAAAAGGCTCAGTCAAAATCGGATTGTATTCAAAAAATAAAATGTACGTCGTCAAGGTGGCTGGTCCGGCAGCGATGTAAGTGCCCGAGCTGTTCGGAGCCAGCAGACTTGGGATTGTTCCTGAATCATACTGCAGACCGAAGACCACGCGATTGACTTCACCACCCAGTTGAATATTACTTTTGACGTTGCCGCCCAGGACGGAAGAAGTCGAAGGATTGTACACAGGCGCGTAAGCGAAAAATATTCCGCTCGAACGCGGCCCGTAAGTTTCTTCGTGCTCGATTTCGACCTCATGCTTTTGCTGGGTCGAGCGAATTTCAAGATCGGCCAATTTATTGCGAATGACATCGGCCTTCTTTTGCGGCGGATTTAAATCCAAATATTTGTGATAGGCTTTAATGGCTTCATCGTTGTGCTCAAGTCTTTGCTCAACAATTCCGTACATCAGCCAGCCGTCCATATCTTGAGGTTTTGCATCGATGATGGTTTTGGTTTCTTCTTCGGCAGCGGTCCAGTCTTTTGCGTCTATCAATTTCTGCGCCTTGGTTTTATGCAATTCAATTTCACTGTCAGATTCAGCAGCTTGAACAAATGAAGGCGTGATGACCGTCATTACTGTCGCTAAAAAAATAAAAACAAATCCGAAACCTCTCAGTTGCCTAAACATTTGACTGCTCCATTCATAATTTTTTCGTTGCGTTGTTCAAGTCTCTTTGTGTAATCCCTGTAAAATGCCGCGGCCTTATCGACACGATCAGCGGCCTCGTGAATCCCTTGCGTGCTGAGGCCCTTCAACCATTCTTTAAATTCTTCATTATATTTTTTATTGAGCTCAATCAGACTGCAGCCCTTGGTGCTGACGCACTTTTTAATCTCAACCATATAACCCAAGTCTTTTTTTATTTTATCGACTTCGGTTTTCAGAACTTTATAGTCATCGGTGTATTGCTTGACTCCCAACTTGCTGGCGGCGGCATCGGCGGCTCCGCTTTTGAGGGAATCCAAAGATTGACGAGTTGTTTTCAAAGCGTCGTTAACTGTCAACTGCAGGCCTTCTTTCTGCGCCTCGTTCGCAAAAGAATTTAAATCATCCGAAAGACCTTGCAGCTCTTCTGTACAAACTTTGGGAGCGTAGGTCTCCTGATCCGAGGCCAGTAAATCCTGATCAGACATGGCCACCGAGGCCGCTGGCTTGGGATCAAGCAGAGACATGGAGTCTTGCGCTTCCTTATCTAAATCCGCATTTTTTTTCTGCTGCTTGGCGGCCTCGCCGTTGAGATATGTCTGAATCTTTGCTTGCCGTTCAGCTTCTCGTTGCTGTCTTGCGATTTCAGCTTGCCGTTCGGCTTCGATTTGCTCCGGAGTTTTTGGTTGTGCCGGAGCCGTGAGAACATCATAAAGCATATTCCCCAACTGCGTGCCAATCACGACTGACGGATCGGCAGATGTTGGAATGCTTGCTCCCCCTGATGCTGAACATGAGCAGGAAGAAACGGCATCCTGCCTGACCCAACCACTGCATGAGGCAACAGGTCTTTGCCCCGAAGATCCACCATAGGCCTGCGCGCATTGAGATGAGCCACCGCAGTTCCAACTGACATAACAATCGGCAAAGCTGATGTTTGCACTGAGAAGAATGAGCAGCGCGAAAGCGACCGCTGAACACAGAATCCATTTCTTTGGAATCCAATGAAGCATACTCATCAGACAATTATGAGGACGTCCCGTTTGGAGTCATCAATATTTGTAGGCGAACTAAAGTTAATAGCCGCTCAACTAGACAAACGCAGTGGTCATCCGTGGGTGAATCTTTCTAGCTTATTAAGATCTTAACAAATAAATAAAATCGTCGCGCGAAAGAGTGCTTGAACCTTCGAATTGAGAGTCATCGACTTGCTCGTCGACTCCGAAGAGGCGCTCGAAGGAGCCTTGTTTTTTTAATTTTAAATCGGCGATACGCTCTTCGAGTGAGCCTTCGATCAGCAAATTATAAACTTTCACATCTTTGGTTTGACCCATGCGGTGGGCTCGGTCGGTGGCTTGATTTTCTACGGCGGGATTCCACCAAGGTTCTAAGTGATAAACCACCGATGCTTTCGTTAAATTCAAACCCACGCCGCCGGTTTTCAAAGTCATCAGCATCACGCCGGGCTCTTTACTGTCTTGAAAAGCCGAGATCAAACGCAGGCGTTCTTTCGAGCTGACACTTCCTTGCAAAGTAAATGTCGGCACTTTGATTTTTTTAAGCTCTCGCTCTAAACGTCCCAGAGTTGAAAGAAATTGCGTGAACACGATCACACTTTCTTCATTTTCTAAATGCTCTTCGAGAGAAGTCAGGAAATGCTGAACCTTCACCGGCTGCTCTTCATAAATCACACCCGGCACCGCCGCTGGATCTGAGCAAATCTGTCGCAGCCTCATGAGTGCTGCAAACATGGCAATGTGAGCCTTCTTTTCCCCTTGCGCCTGAATCAGATCATCCACTTGTTTAGAGAAAGTCATCGCCATTTTTTTATAAATTTCTTTTTGTTTTTCACCGAACGGCAACGAAACTTTCTGCACTGTTTTTGACGGCAAAGATAATTTCACTTGCGCTTTGGTGCGACGAAGCAGCAGTGGTTTTGAAATCAAACGCAGCTCCAGCAAAGATTCAGTTCGGACTTCGTTATTGTAATAACGTTTTCTAAAAACATCGGCTTCGCCCAAACATCCTGGAACGACCAGATCACACAGCGAGTAAAATTCGAGATAATGATTTTCCATTGGCGTCCCGGTCATGCAAACCTTAAATTCTGATTTGAGCTTTCGGGCCGAAACGGATCGCAAAGACATGATATTTTTTAAATTTTGCGCTTCATCGAAGGCGAGCACATTCCATTGCTGGGACTGAAAGAATTCCGTGTTCTCATTGAGCAAACCATAAGTTGTGACCAAGACCATGGGTTCTTCTGTTTGAAGCTGTTCTTTGATGTCAGCCACTTGCGAAGATTGAAAAATTCGCATCGGCAGATCTGGTGCAAATTTTTTCTTTTCATCCAACCAATTATAAACCAAAGAAGTTGGCACCACGACCAAACATTTTTTAAGCTTCTGACGGCGCTGAAGACTGATCAAAAACGCCAGCACCTGAAAGGTCTTTCCTAGTCCCATCTCGTCAGCCAAAATCGCACCGAGTCTCAGCTCATAAAGATCATGCAGCCACTGTGCTCCTTCTCTTTGGTGCGGCAGCAATCGTTCTTGCATCGCTTGCGGGAGTTCAATTTTTTCAGTGCCAAGGCCGCGCTCAAAATAATCAAAAATGCGTTTCCATCCCCCATGAGCTTCGACCTGAATGCCCTGGGCTTTCAGCATCAAAAGCTCTAAGGCCTGGGATTTTTCCAATCGATAAACTTTGTCACCAAAACTGTTTTTCTTTTCAGCCTTGGGATCATTTTTAATTCGGTTCCAAAAATTTTGCAGCGACTTCATGGTCGGAATTTGATTTTTATCAATGCGATAGATCTGGCCGCGAAATTCAATAAAGCCAATTTTTTCCGGAGTGAAATTAAATTTTACTTCTTCTGCCGAAATTCGCTGACCATTAAAGAAAATCTGCGGATCAAGATCAAACCAGTTCGCAGCCTCTGCTTGCTCGGCATCGCCGACCTTAAATAAAAATTCAAACGGATTATCCTGAGCTAAAAATGGGGCTCCATTCAGCTCAATATCAACACCATGATCCAACAACTCAAAAAGCAATGTGATGATATATTTATTGTAAAGACCGATATCCACCCAGAAAGGCTCTACCTCCGCGGTCTCGGCTTGGATTCGGGGTTCGGTCCAGCGCCGAAAAGCTTCTTTCATGGATTCACTGACAGTCGATTGCGCTTTGGTTAAAAATTTTCCGCGAGTGGATTCCATAAAATGGAGAATCAAAAAGCGAAACAAGATCAAAGTTTGTTGCTGAACATTTTTGATCTCGCCAACCTTCGCTTCGTGAAAAATGAAGGTGCGATCATGCTCGAGAGCGTGAAATAATTTTTCGATAAAATCTAAAAATAAATTTTTAACTTCCGAAGACAGCATCGCTTCAAAAGTCATTTCCGGTTTTCCCATCAGACCCGGAATGGCATTTTTTAAATACTCAAAAACTTTTTGAAATTGACGATCTGCCTGTGGTGAATCTAAATCATCCACAAATTCAATTTGCTCACCAGAGCTGAGCGGGCGTTTTAATTTCCAGTTGATCAATTCCAGCAAACAAAAAAGCGTCACACCTTGATGGCGCAGAAAAGCCAGATCATTGACTCGGTGATGGGCCTGCCTTGAGGCCACATCTTTTCTTTCAAGACCAAAAAAGAGATCCAGCCCTCCCCAAAAAGGGGCTAGTACCGGCGCCAAAGACCTCGGGAAGTTTTGGTGTTGAATTCCTAAAGATGGAATTGCAAAACTGACGGCCATTTGCAACGAGCCATCCTCTTCACGAATTTTTAAAGCCGGTTTAAAATCTGCTCCAGAAACCACCGTGTGGCCCACGAAAAAGAGTTGCTCACTGGAAACTAAATGCTCAATCTTTTTTAGCAGACGCGGAATTTCTCGCACATCGGCTTCTTGAATCACAAACCGACGTTGCCAAAGAAATTGATCTTTCGATTTTGCTTGAAGCAGATCTAATTCCAAAGCCGAAGGTGCCAACAAATGCAAAGCCTGAGGCTTGATCAATTGCGGGTATTGATTTTCAATCTCGCCCACTCCGACTTCAGAGTGCAAGCGCAGGATGCCAAAAGGAAGATGGCTTTCAATTCCTTCCCACACACTGGCTCTGGCGGCATTTTGAAACGTGGGCTCGGACATCACGGTTGCCAAAAGCGGGCGCGCTTTAAGAAATTCGAGATCTTCCAATGCAAAACCGAAACGCTCTGACGAGATTGTTTCTGGCACACAAAGAATTTCCAAGTCTCCGACTTGGCGTTTGCGCTGCAGGGCCCAAGCTAAAATTTCAAGAATCACGAACCAGGCTTTTTGATAATCTTCGTTTTTTTTCAACGGCTCAGAAATTTTTAGTGGCTTCATCAAATCATGGGCACGGGACTCGAGCGCTCTTTCCCAATTGCAGCTGGGGTCTTGCAGGTAAAATTTGGGATCTAAGAATAAAGGAAATTTAGCTTTTCGCGAAATACCAATCAGTGAAAGGCATTGGCCATCTTCAAAATGGAACTCTAAGGACTGAGCCAAATCCCGCAAGAGCGCCGGTGGAACTCGCAAAGAAGTTAAGTCATGGCCCGAAAACAAAGTCCAATAGAGATCTCGTGAAAAAGTATGACTGCGAATTTTAACTTCTCGAATTTCATCTTCCTCCGGCATGAGTCTTCGAACCTGATCCAGCGCAGGTAAAGCTACCGCTGCGTCAGAAGCCCCGACGAACTCGCCATTGAGGACATGGGAAGGAATATTGAACACCACACGCTGAAGCCCCGCCAATGACACCGTCATCGGATTTTGCGAGGCGACCCAGTGAGTTTTAATGAGCGGTTTTGACTTCATTTCTACTTTTTCTCAGTTTTTCCAGTCAGACAGTCTAACTGAGAAAAGGCGTTTCATCTAGCAAAACAAGGCGGATATTGACAAAATTCCCCGATTATGTCGAGAGTCAAGCTCATGTCAAAGGCAATCAAGTTAAAGAAATTTTCAAAAGTAAATATTGAGATTAGCAATATCTGTAATCTTCAATGCAGCTTTTGCCCCGAAGTCATTCGTGAGAAAAAAATCATGAGCGTTGATCTTTTTAGGCACATTATTGCGCAAGTGGCACCTCTGACTGAATTGGTTTGCCTACATCTGATGGGGGATCCGCTGGTTCATCCGAAACTTTCCCAGCTCGTCGATATTTGTGAAGAGTTTCAAACAAAAATTTTCTTTGTCACCAACGGAGTTCTGCTTCGTGATGACAAGATGGATCTTTTGCTGCGCTCCCCTTTTCAACAGGTGAATTTTTCTTTGCACAGTTATTTTGATAATCATCCAGGGCAAAATCCTACGCCCTATTTGGAAAAAATATTTCACTTCACCGAAAAGGCTTTTGAGCTTCGTCCAGATTTGTATCTGAATTATCGCTTATGGAATTTGAATGACGTCAGTGGTTCAAAGACCGACAACTCGGTCATGCTGACACGAGTTTGCGAGCGCTTTGGTCAGCCCGTTCCGACAGTTTTGGATGTCCGCCAACGAAAAAGCATTCGGCTTAAGAATCGTTTGTATCTGCATTTTGATACAGAGTTTGTTTGGCCAAGCCTTGATTTGGAAATTCTTGGCAGCAGAGGCCGCTGCCATGGTCTGTCCTCGCATTTTGGAATTCTCGTCGACGGCACTGTGGTCCCTTGCTGTTTGGACAAGGAAGCCGCGATTCCCCTCGGAAATATTGCGGCTGAGCCTATTCACGATATTTTAAATTCAGAGCGCGCGCTGAATATTCTGAACGGCTTTCGTCAGAAAAATTTAGTCGAAGACCTCTGCCAGCGCTGCCAGTACATCGAAAGATTTGGCAGTTAAGCGATCTTAAGCCTTATTGATAGCTTGAAACTCGGTGACTTTTCTTTTTATGCGAATGAGATGCACTTTTTGAAGACTTCTTTTTTGTTGGCTTGCTGTGCGCAGATTTTGAATGGTGCGAATGATTCTTCTTTTTCGCCCAAGCTGAATTCCCGGTGAATAAACAAACGAGCATCAATGACAAAATTAAACTGCTGAAAAGTTTCATGACATCTCCTGCTTCTCTTTACGGCTATAGTCCAGGAATTCTTGAAGCTTTTCCCACCAAAATCGTCGGCATATCAAAATAAGGCTTGGGCACTGCTCAGTTGCCCACAGCCTGTTCAAAAAATAAACACTTGTTCGACAAGTTAATGACGAAGATTGCTTCTGGCTCGATCGATCTCAGCTTGAATATCATTTTCGATTTCATTTTCGGCTTGATCCGCCACATCCCCAGAGCTTTCTGGAATTTTCTCTTCCAGCTGCTTTGGCTGAGGCGATTTCATAAACTCTTCCAGCTCTGTTTTCGTCGGACCGTGGCCTGGAGCATTGGGATTCGGCATTTCACCGCCAGCCGTGTCTAAAACATTTGATTTTTCTGTGGCCATAAAATCCTCCATTTCATTTGGAGGTTATGGCCTTTGCATGTCGGCTCACGAAGGAGAATGGGTTCGCTTTTTCTTCTCAAATAGCTATCTTAGGTCCAGGGACTCTGCATTTCTTTTTGTTTCCCTTTCTTTCTTTTGAACTCTGCTTAAAATAACGACATGTCTTTCAGAAAGGAAATTTCACATGTTTAGAAAAACGAATATCCAAATGTTTTTTGTCACTCTGGCCATGCTATCTGGCTTTTTGTTTTCTTCTTCGGCTCATGCTGCGGCCTCGCCTTTGTCTGTCAGCGTGTTTCCACCGGTTGAATTTCCACCAAATGACTTTGCCATCACTGGCGCTCGCGTGAGTCTGCTGTGGGGTTCGCATCGAAATATGTACGGTCTTGATTTGGGAGTTTTAGGAAATATCACTGAGCAAGATTTCACTGGTCTTGCGATCTCGGGGCTTTTCAATGCGACTCATGGAACAACAAATGTTCTTGGATTGCAATTTGCTGGCATCACCAATATCAACACCGGGAAAACCAATGTTTACGGTTTGCAAGCGGCCCTTTTGATGAACTACAACACCGCCGAATCAAAAGTGGCAGGTCTGCAATTAGCCCTTGCCAACTGGAGTCCCTTTACCAGTATTTACGGTTTTCAAATTGGCATTTACAATAAAGCCCGTACGGTGCACGGACTGCAAATTGGTCTCGTGAATGATTGCGAAGATTTGCATGGAGTCCAAATTGGTCTGGTGAATTTTAATCACAAAGGACCTTTTGTGGTGTCACCACTACTCAACGTTGGGTTCTAGAAGCTCTTAAACCAAAGGTTTAGAATTGCATGTCCCGAACATAGTGGCAGGTGTATCCGTCTGGTTTCTTTTCCAGATATTTTTGGTGATACTCCTCGGCCCTCCAGAACGAGCCTGCGGGAACAATCTCAGTGACCACAGGCTTTTTCCATTTTCCGGACTGATCGACTCGCGCTTTGATTTTTTCGGCCTCTTGTTTTTGTCTCTCGTTATTATAAAAAATCACCGAGCGATATTGAGTGCCGACATCATTGCCTTGTTGATTGGAAGTGGTCGGATCATGCCTCCGAAAAAATTCGAGCAAGATTTTTTCATAACTGATGACTTTCGGATCAAATAAAATTTGCACCGCCTCTGCGTGCTGAGTTTTTCCGGTTTTCACTGCCTCGTAAGTGGCATGATCCACTTTTCCGCCAGTGTAGCCGACTTGGGTTTCAATGACTCCGGGAATTTTTAAAAGCAAATCTTCCATGCCCCAAAAACATCCACCAGCCAACGTCGCTACTTCCCAACCTGCTTTTTCAGCAAATGAAAAAAGAAAAACTCCGTAGCCCTCTTTTTTCATTTGTGCGAGTGGAATAAAGCGCAAAGCAGCCGAGTTGATACAATAGCGTTGTCCCGTTGTTTCTCTCGGGCCGTCATCAAAAACATGCCCCAAATGAGAATCACCATGGGTTGAGCGTAGCTCCGTGCGCGGCATCCCTAATTTAAAATCTGTTTTTTTCTGAATGTTCTCTTTCTCTAACGGCCGATCAAAGCTGGGCCAGCCAGTGCCTGAATCATACTTATGAGTCGAGCTAAACAAAGGCTCACCACTGACAACATCGACATAAATGCCATCAGCTTTGCTGTTCCAAAAAGGATTTTCAAAAGGCCGCTCGGTGCCTTCTTCTTGAGTGCAAAAATATTGTTCAGGTGTGAGCTTCTTTTTTAGTTCTTCGGCTGTTGGTTTTTTGTACTTATTGTCCATGAAAAACCTACCTTTCAAAAACACGAAAAGCGCGCTGATCATTTTTTTCAACGCTGGTCACATCGAAATAAAGTCTTGAGATTTCCTGTCCCATGGCTGTCTCCACCTGCACTCGCCATTCCCCGGGTTGGTAATTGCTCTTTACCGCAAAGCCACGAAAGCCAAGTTTTCGACCACCGACAATCTTCAGCGGAATGCGATCGAAAGCTTGCCATCCTTTGCGAGGACTTTTCCAAGACCATTGCACATAAACTTGATCGGCAAATCTCGCTGGCGAATAAATCTGAGCATAGAAATAAATTTTATCTCCTGGTTCCGCTTTAAAATCTTGATCTCCGGATTGCCAAAATTTCCACCAAACTTTCTCGGTTGAAAGATAGTATTTTCCCTCGAGACGTTCAACGGAATGATAAATTCCCTGTTCTTTCACACTGAGCGGCACCGGCGGAATCCATCCCATCGTGTAAAAAACAGAAAATACCAAGAGCACTGACATGGCGGGAACCACGATGGCTCGCAACAAAGTTCCTTGATCCGGCAATCTTTTCTTAAGCAAACGATATTGCAGATAAAAAATGGCCAGAGTCGTTACCACCGACAGACCAAAAGGAATCCATCCTACAAAACCTAAAAGCAGCGGAAATAAAATCGACACGAATGAAAAAAGACAGATCGCAAAAAGTCCGACCTTAAAACTGACCTTTGATTTTTTCACCATCGGCAGTTCGTTCGCCAAAATCATAACGACCATCAAGGCCAAGAACACCAGACTTGCAATCAGCGAGGCGCTTTTGATGTAAAAGATCGAATAAATATTGAGCAAAGTTCCTAAAAGAAAATGCAGCAAGAGATTGCGAAACTCCCACAGCTTCACCATGCGGCCCTGTGGGCGCCACTTGTGCAAACGATAGAGAATTTCATGATGAATCAGTGTCGCAATGACAAAAAGATAAAAGCATTGCTGCAGAATCGCGAAGGGATCATCGACTTGTGAAACCATCAATGCATCGAAGGCAAAACCGCCGATGAAGAAAAGGACTTCCAGTTGCGATTCGTACTTTTCTCTGAATTCTTGGATTTTATGTTTTAAGTTTTCCAACATAGGGTTAAAGTATATCCGATGGATAAGAAAAAACTAATAAAACTGATCGCCGAACAATTAGAAAAAGATCTCCTTGCCGCCCGCGAGGCCGCTTTTGCCACCTACCAAGCCGCCACGCACGAGGAAAGTAAACCCGAAAACGAATACGACACTCGGGGTCTTGAAGCTTCTTACTTAGCCGGAGCGCAGTCTAAGCGCGTCGCTGAGATCGAAGAGCTGGCTTTTATCTACAAAGATCTGGAAGTAAAAAACTTTTCCGCCAACGATAAGATTTCTTCAACGGCTTTGGTCGAGGTCGAACTCAAAGGTCGACGCAGTTTTATCTTTATCATGTCAAAAGGTGGCGGACTGATCATGAATGTCGATGGTTTCGCCATTCAAATCGTCACTCCGACTTCACCTCTCGGCGAAGCTTTGCTGGGTCTTAAGGTGGGAGATGTGGCTGTCGTGGAAAATGGCGACAACGTCCGTGAATATCAAATTCTGTCGCTCAGCTAAGCTTGAGCTTCAATTTTAATTCGAACTCATTTTTTTTTGCAAACGAAGGATGTCATCGCTTTTGCCACGGACTTGTAGGCGAACGCCTTTTTCATCGTAGGACTCAGAGAGAACTTTCATTTTAGATCTGACTTCACCAATCACACCTTTGACGGCGTAGGGAATAAAAAGTTCTTCATCGACCATGTCGGATTCAAAAAACTGAATCAGTTTTTCACGCAAAGCCTTTAAATCTTTTTCATCTCGAGTGGAGAGAAAAATCGCCTCCGGAAATTCTTGGCGCAAAGTTTCGACTTGCTCATCCGTCAAACGATCACGTTTGTTGAGAATTAAAAAACTGGGAATCTCACCAGCTCCGACTTCACCCAAAACTGTTTTTGTGACTTCAAGCTGTGATCTGAATGACGGATCGGAACTATCCACCACATAAAGCAAAAGCCCTGCATTCAAAGCTTCATCCAAAGTTGATTTAAAAGATGCCACCAAATCATGCGGCAATTTTTTAATAAACCCAACAGTATCTGAAATAAGAATTTTCGGTCGCGACTCAGGAAACATCGGACGAACGGTGGTATCCAGTGTGGCAAAAAGTTGATCCGCGACCAGCACTTCACTGCCGGTCATCGCTCGCATCAGCGAAGACTTGCCCGCGTTGGTGTAGCCAACCAAAGCGACACAAGCTTCTTGCTCACGACGAGATCTACGCGTGAGATGTTCTTGCCCGATACTTTCTAACTCTTGTTTTAATTCTTTGATGCGATCACGGATTTTACGACGATCCAGCTCGATACTGGTTTCGCCAGCGCCTTTGCCGCCTTCACGCTCACCGCCGCCACCCGTTTCGCGAATCCGAGGCGCCACATAGGTGAGTCTCGCAATTTCAACCTGCAACTTCGCCGCCCGCGTCCTGGCATGACGAGAGAAAATTTCAATAATCACGCCCGTGCGATCAAGAACTGTCACGCCTGTCGCACTTTCAAGATTGCGCAGTTGAGAGGGCGACAAATCACAATCCACAACCACAATCTGAGCGGACTCTGTCGGCGCGGCACTGACTTCTTCTGTGCCTTCATCAGAATTGGCAGCATCAAATTTCAAAGCCGCTTTGTGCTTTTTGTGCACGACCATGGACGCAATCACGCCAGTGCCACCGGTCCACTTGGCAAGCTCATGCAATTTGCCATCGCCAAGAACCGAAGCTCCTTTTTGCGTTTCACGACGTTGAGACATGCGGCCCACCACATTGTAACCAAGTGTCGTAACCAAACGAGAAAGCTCGTCCAGAGAACTTTCCAGTTCTTGCTCCGTCATTTGTGGGAGCTGAAGCCCCACTAAGATCGCATTGATTGTTTCGGGTTTTGTCGAATGAAAAGCCATGGCCTTTAAGTCATAGCTCTTATTTTTTAGAGTTGCAAAGTATTACTGGCAGCTAAAAGAAAGACGAACCGAAGTCCCTGCTGGCAATGCCGAATTGAATTGCAAACGAGATCCACCAGCGACCGTTGTTATCACCGAGTAACCGATACCGGAAGCCGGAGATAAAGTCACACTTAAGGTTCCAGATTTTGGATTACAAGCAAGATCACGACTGCCATCATCCGCATTCACGCTGGCACCGATCGCAGAGAGATCAAAACTATTGTTACAAATACTTTGCGCAAGACCCGATGTTGATGAAGACAATTGATTGTAATCAACTCCGTACCAACCAAAAAGATCAATCCCTTTAGAACGCTGATCTTGATTATTATAACAAGCAGTATCACCTGGCTTAATAATGATCGAATGAACTTTCAATTGCTTTCCAGGATATTGAGCTTGAACATTGGCAACCAAAGACTCGGGCATATCATTTGCCGTCAGTGCTGGAGCACCATTGACTTTATTGCCACCAATCGCGCGCTCATCCGCATTCGACAAAATCACGACATTCAAAGGAACGTCAGCACCGCGGAATAATCCTGAAGAGTTACTTCCTAAAGCCAAATTAGCCGCGTAAATCGCGCGCGTGTCTTCGCTGGGACAAGCGGCTTGGTAAGCTGCTGAGTTATTGCAACCCGTGCTCGGACAAGTTTTCACTACGTTTTCGCAATTCAGAGTTTCTTGACGAGTCACCGCTGTTGCAAACTGGCTTGAAACATTGACTGATTTATTATTTAACACACTTGTACCATCGGAAAAACGAACCAACTGACCACCAATGGGAGTCGGACTTTGCCCATTATAAGGGGCCGTGTTGCTGGTGATATCTGTTGTCGTCACACCAATTTGATAATCAAGATTTTGAATTTGAGTCAGGAAATTTGCAAACTTCGAACCCATCTGTGATTGCATCGGCGACATCGAAGCCGAGTTATCTACCACAAATAAAATGTCAGCTTTGGAAGCTTTCACATCATAAGTATAGTCATAATTACCGTTGGTCGTCACAAAGGTGCAATTGACTCCGCAATCTTGGGGGGCGGCGGTGAAATTCACCTTCGAGCAACCAGTGATATAAGCACTGGCAAAGGCCATGACCAAAATCGACGAACTCACTAGGGTTTGTTTTAGCTGTGTTTTCATATACGTGAGACTTATTCAAGAACAGTGCCCATATTTTCGCGGTTCAATTCACGCTGAATGATTATGGAGGCGCTTAAAAAGCACCAAGGCCATTTTTGGGCACCCCATTTTGTATAAGCTTTAGACATTCTCATTTTGAGACGTTTTTTTTAAGCCTAAGCTTCAGCCTCTGGCTCGGCAGATCTTGTTGGTTTTTTTCTGGCGTACTTGAGCAAAATTTTTCGCAGCAATTCGGTTTCGATGGGTTTGCAAATATAATCATCAAACCCAGCTTTCAAGCAGCGTTCTTTATCGCCCTTCATGGCATACGCTGTGAGTGCCACGATCGGGCCCTTATAGTTTTTGCTGCGCAGTCGCTTGACCACCTCAAAGCCATCCATCTCGGGCATTTGCACATCCATGAGAATGGCGTCGTAATAAGTCGACAACGCTTTTTCAATACTTTTGGCTCCGCTATCAGCTTGATCCACTTCAAAACCCAAACGCGCAACATGATAGCCCACCAATTTCCGATTGTCGGCGACATCATCAACGACCAAAACGCGTCCGCGCAAAGCCTCTTTGTTGGAAGCTTGATGATTTAAATTTGTCGGCGCTATTTTTTCAAGCTCTGGCACTTCCACTTCGGCGGTGAAAACAAAAGTGCTGCCTTTGTTCGGAACACTCTCACCCAAAGTCAAATCGCCGCCGAGAAGTTTGGCCAATTTTTTTGACAAAAATAATCCAAGCCCAGTGCCACCGTAAAGACGTTTGGTCGAGCTATCGGCTTGCATGAAAGGTTGAAACATTTTTTTTCGTTGCTCTTGCGAGATCCCGATGCCGCTGTCTTTGACTTCGATTTGCAAAATCTTTTTGTAGAAATTGGCTTTTGAGTTCTTCAGTTGCACTGCAACTTCAACCGACCCACGGTCGGTGAATTTAATGGCATTACCAATCACATTGATCAAAATTTGCCTGAGCCTTGTGGGATCAGTGCTCATCATTTTGGGTAACTGAGAAATATATTTCAGCTGAAACTGCAGTTCTTTTTTCTCGGCCTCAACTTTCAGAAGTGTCGCGACCTCATCAATCAGTTGCCTTGGTTGAAACGAAACATTTTCGACTCGGATCGTGTCTGATTCGATTTTTGCCAGATCTAAGATCTCATCAACGATCCTGACCAACTGCCGTCCATTGCGAGCAATAATTGAAATATAATCACGATGGTCCACGGAAAGATTTCCTTCACTGAGCATCACTTCGGCAAAACCCAACATCGCGCTGAGGGGAGTTCTGATTTCATGACTCATGTTCGCCAAGAATTCGCTTTTCGCCCGACTGGCTGTCTGCGCTTTGGCGTAAAGCCTGGCGTTTTCAATGGAGAAAGAAATTCGTTTGGCCAAATCCTCAATCACAGAAAGATCAAACTCGTCATAGCGATGTCCCGGCTCTGCTGAAAACAACGTCATTGAGCCGATGATTTTTTTGTAAAACTTAATCGGCACCGCCATCCCCGATTGCATTCCCAGATCTTTAATCATACGGAATTGCTCTTCTCGACCGACCACGCGCTTGATAAATTCGTCATTCATTTCTGTGTACAGTTCTGATTTTCCACTGTGGAGCACAGCCAACGATCGATTTTGCGAGTCATCCCAAGAAAATTTCCCGCGAAACTCTTCGGCCTTCCCCTGTTTGTTCGGATCACGATAAATCACGGCTAAGCGCTGAATCCCATCGCCTTGTTCATTGACCAAATCAATCATGCACATGTCAGCTAAGTTCGCCGCGACAAAACTCGCCACGGATTTAATCATTGTATCAATATCAAGCGATTCACTCATCACGGCGCTGGCCTTAGACAGAAAAGAAAGATAACGCACATTTTTTTCCATCTCCGAACGAGCGGTTTGCTCTTTAAGAAGTGAAATCTTCTGTTGCTCGGCCATCTTTTTTTCAGTGATGTCCTCAGAAATCCCCAGTAGATACTGCGGATTTCCTTCCGCATCGAAGATCGGTATTTTTTTGGTGTGCAGATAGCGAATTCCTTGGGGAGTCTGAATCGGCTCATCGGCAATGTCGATGACATCGCGGCCTTTTAAGACCTCTCGATCTTTTGAGGTAAAAAAGTCGGCTTGATCTTGAGGAAAAAAATCATAATCGCTTTTGCCAATCAGTTGATTCCGGTGATAACCCAGCAAAACTTCGCCCGCATGATTGAGCCTCACGAATTTTAAATCAGAGGCATCTTTTAAAAAAATCATATTGGGAATGTGCTCAATCACGGAATCTAAAAATTTTTGCACTTCCATTGTCTCTCCCACATCCTGCAAAGCTTTGCGAGTGCGCTTTTTTGATGCGACCAAATTCGCCGCCAATAAAAAAATCAACAACCAATCAATGCAAAAAAGCACGGCCCCCACCCGCCATTCCATAGCTCCTTTGACAGACCCGTAGTAAAGAAAAATAATCGAAAGCACTGCTGCCAAAAAACCAAGGACAACCAAAATCAACACCCACGGCTTGTGCAACGAAAATGGAGCACGAAATCTAAACATAAGCTTCCCCCTCAAGAAACAGCATCAGGCTGGCTTAAGTTTATCGAAGGCGCAAAAAAATCTGAAATTTTGCGGTATTAATCAACGAGTCATGGCGAAAAAAAGATAAGACATCGAGGCATGTTTGAAGAGACTGCGATCAAAAAAATCAGTCTTGCATTTTTGTTCGACGAAGCTGCGGCGAAATCACGGTGACGATCGCCACCACCAACAAAGTCATCACTCCGCCAAAAATGACTGACGTCCCCAAGCCTAAAAATTTAGCGGCGACACCGGACTCAAAAGCACCGATCTCATTGGAGGATGTGGTGAACACTGTTGATAGTGATGAGACTCGACCGCGCATATGGTCCGGCGTCAGCAATTGCTTGATCGTCCCACGGATAACCATATTGATACCGTCAAAAACTCCACTGAGAGCTAAAAACAAAAGAGCCAGCAGGAAACTCTGAGTCGTCGCAAATAAAACCATCATGACCCCAAAGCCCGCGATCACAAAAAGCAGTCTCGAACCTGAAATCACCTTCATCGGGCGAAGTGCCAGATAAACAGAAATCAAAACTGAACCCACGGCCGGCGCCGCTCGCAAAAGACCCAGTCCTGAAGAGCCCACATGGAAAACCTGATCGGCAAAAATGGGTAGTACCGCAACGGCACCACCAAAAAGGACTGAAAACATATCGAGGGCCATTGTTGAAATCAGCACTTTTTCTTTAATAATAAATTTCATCCCTGAACGAATACTTTGTAACATCGGCTCCCTCACCGAACCCGGATGATGACTTTGCAGATTTTTTGTTTCATCCGAAAGAAAATGAGAAGCAACAAAGGCGATCAAAGCAAAGGCGCAAGGAAGGCCAAAAGCCCACACCGGTCCGATAAATCCATAAACCAAACCACCCATAGCCGGGCCGATGATAGCAGCAAAAGTATAACCCGAACTTCCAAACGCGGCGGCCGCTGACAACAGCGAGCGCGGAACAATCTGCGGAACTAATGAAAATTGTGCGGGCGATGTAAAACTGCGTGCGGCTCCGGAAATAAAAATCCCACAAAAGAGAATGAGCAATTGCATCGTTTGCGTCCAATGAAGTCCAGGAATCACCGTAGAAAAAATCATCAGTGTGTTCAGCAAAATGATAAAAAGGCTCAGGCGGAAAATAGTGACAGGTTTTGAGATATCAACACAGTGTCCTGCAAAAAAAGAACAGCCAATAGCAGGAATAGCCTCCGTGAGCCCAATCAAACCCAACAGCAAAGGATCCTTATTGATCTGATAAATTTGCCAACCCACGATCACCGCTTGCACTTGCAAGGCGATAATAATTAAAAAATAAGTAAACAGCAAATAGCGATAATCTTTGATTTTAAGAATGGGCGAATTCAATGCCATCGAGTTAAGGCACCCTGCGGAAATAAGTATTTCCAAAGAGCAGAGACAAGCCAAAAAGGATCAAGCCGATCCAGAGGAATTTTTGGAATTGTTCAGTGTATTTGACGTAACTTTTTTGTTCGACTTTTGTTTTTTCAAGACCGTCGATCTCTTTAAAAATTTTCTGCAATGAATCCGATTGATCGGCGCGAAAAAACTTCCCGCCGGTTTCACTGGCCATGCGACTGAGCAGCTCCACGTTCACAGGGTCTTCAAAGTCCTGGTAGGTTTTGACTGTGTTGCCAAAAATATCTTTTTGGTAAATCGGAATTTTAGTCGGGCCATCTTTACCAATGCCGATCGAGTAGATTTTAACACCGTAGCCTTTGGCAATCGTGATGCCCGTCTCTGGATCAATGGTTCCCGAGTTATTGCCGCCATCGGTGAGAAAAATCACCACGCGACTTTTTGCTGTGGACTCACGCAGTCTGCCGACCGCATTGGCAAGTCCCACCCCAATGGCTGTTCCATCTTTGATGTGTGCGGCTTGCGCTGTTGTGACTTGAGAAATGCGATCCTTCAGTAAATTATAATCCAAAGTCAGTGGCACCAGTGTGAAAGACTCTCCGGCAAAAATCACCATGCCAATGCGATCGGAGGTGCGGCCATTGATAAATTTAATCATTGTGTCTTTGGCGGCCTCGAGACGATTTTCTGGCTGCATATCTTCGATCATCATCGAATCTGAAATATCAAGGCAGACCATAATATCGATGCCCTCGACATCTTTGCGCACTTCATTGTTTGTGGTTTGTGGTCGGGCCAAAGCCAAAATCGCAAAAGTGATTCCAAGAATTTTTAGCAATTGTGGTAAAAACATCAGTCGCATGCGCAGTGATGGCGCGACCGATTTAAACACAGAAACTTCACTGTATTGAAGCGAGGCCACTTTTTTCCGACGACGGAACAGATTCCACACCAGAAGAATGACGAGCGGTATAAATAATGAAAATGCCCATGGGCTTGCCCAAATCATTGCTTGATCCTACTGCAATTTTTATCTCAAGGCCAGAACACGAAAGTGGTTTTCAAAACTAGCCGTAGGCCCAGTGCTTCTTTTTTCCGCATCCGATAAACTCATTCAATGATCATACTTCTTTTATCCCTCGCCCTTCAAATTTCGCCTTTCCTAACAACCCCAGCCCAGGCGCAAACGACCTCCAGTTCTGCGACATTGGTGAATTTCAGTCAGGTCTCTGACGGAATTTATCGCGGCGGCAGACCTGATTTTTCAGCTTTCCCTCTGCTGCAGAAGTATCACATAAAAACTGTGATCGATCTGCAAGGTGGCGACGCCAATATTCCTTTTTTTGGTTGGCTGATGGATGACTTTGAGCCCGGAGAAAAGCCCGCCATGATTGCTCAAGAGCGAGCCGTGTCTTTGCAGCTTGGTTTTCAGTTTGCAAATTATCCTTTGAGCTCGATCAAAAATGTCAGCAGCACAGAGGCAAAATGGATCAATCAGGTTCTGGCTTTGATGGCAGATCCAGCGAACCAACCTGTCTTTGTCCACTGCGAACATGGTCACGATCGAACGGGATTAATCATTGCTTTGTACCGAGTTTTTTATGAGGGCTGGACGGCGAAAGCGGCTCACGATGAAATGATGCAGATGGGGCATGGCGGAATTGGCAATCAGATTTTGACGGGAGCCATGGATCGCTATTTTAGAAAAGCCACCAAAGGCCATTGAGAGACGGCAGCATGGGTTTTTTGAAGTTTGGATTTTTTATTTTGATCGTCGGTATTGCCGGACTCTGCGCTTATCAGTACCAAAAAATGGATCAAATGGACACTCAACTGCGTTTGTTACGAACCACTTTGCAGGATTCGCAAAAAGCGCAGGCCACTCTGCAACAGCAACTGCTGGAAGAAAAAAATCAAATAGCCTCGGCCCAAAGCGTGTTGCAACAACAAAATCAGCAGCAACGAGCAAGGCTTTCTTCGCTTCAAGCGCAAGCCGCCCTTGAAGAGCAGCGACTGACAACTTTGAAAAAATCCATCAACGATCTGCAAATGCAAAAAAAGAATGGCAATCAAACTGTTTTGGAAAGTTCGATCAAACGCGATCAAGAACTTTTAAAAGATATCGAAAATCGCATCAAGTCCTATCAAGGTGCTGAAAAAGAAGTGAATCAAAACAGCAGCAATTCTTTGAAACAACGAAAGGCTGAAGAAAAAGCGCAGCTCGATCAGATCAATGCCAATATCAAATTACAAAATCAACAGATTCAACAAACCCAAAAAGATATCGTCTTTTGGCAAAAGAAAAAAAAGGACGTCAACCAAACAGATCATTTGGATGAGCTCTCGACACAGTTGCAGACTCAGCAAAATAATTTGGCTCAGCTTTTAGCACAAAGAAAAGAAGCCACTGATCAACTGAATCAAAACACGGCAGCCATTCAATACGAATCCGCGGCTGAGCGCGATGAAATCAAAAGCACCCAAAGTCAGCTTCAATCGCAATCTCTCAATGTCAAAGCCGAGCTGCAACGTCTTCAAGATCAAAAAAATCGCGGCCAAAAAGACAGCCAAGGTCTGAACACTCAAATCCTTCAATTGCAAAATCAGGTGACTGAAACCACTGGCAAACTGAAATCTCTGCACGATGAAATTCAATCTCTGCAAAATACTTTAAAAGGACCCTAAATGCCTTCACAAAAAATGCCTATTTTCCTTTACCTCTTCTCTGGAATTCTGGGAGCCATCGGGCAATATCTTTACCAACTGGGCGCAAAAAAATTGAGTGTGATTCCGCTTTATAAAAACTTTTATCTTTTTGGAGGCATGGCCAGTTTCATGCTGGTGATGGTTCTTTTTGTGGTCGCCTTTCGCCTGGGCGGAAAACTCAGTGTTGTTTATCCATTTTATGCCACGACTTTTATCTGGGGAGCTTTGATTGCGTCACTGCTCGGAAAAGAAACCATCTCTTCACTGCAATGGATCGGCATCGCCGTGATTATTCTTGGAGTTTCCTTTGTCGCCGTGGGCTCGGGAAGATAATGGATTTCAGTGACTTTAGCGCCTCATCATTGATCGCCGGAATTCTTTTTGGAATCATCGGCATGTGGCTGATCAAAGAAGCCAAACGACGAACCAATATGTATAACGTCGTCGTCGGAGTTCTGCTTTTAATCTATCCCTATTTTGTCACGAAAGCCATTGGCACCTGGCTGGTGGGCTGTCTGCTTTGCGGCGCCGCCTATTATTTCTGGGATGCCGCCTAAAACGCAAAGCCAACTTTGGCTGTGTAGCGATTGGCATCAAAAGCGTGCGAGTACTCAAGCCCCAATGACAACAAAAGCAATTTTGCATTGATGCCCAATAAAAATTGAGTGGTCGTCGGATTGCTATCTGCCGATTGCGATGAGGTGTAAGAGGGATCGAAGACTGTTCCGGTCCCGGTCACACTCAAAGTATTTTTTGCCTGCAAGAATCCAATGCCCGCGTAAGGCTCAAAGATCGGCAAACGTGGACTTGCTAAAAGTTGCAAGCCAGTGACAGTGTTTTTATTTTTGACAGTTCCGTTCACACCGCCAGAGGTTTGATCAAAATTAAATTGCGAGTTGGTGTAAAAGCCACGCACCGCCAAATTAAATGGAATCATCGACAGCAGATCCTCATTCAAAGTAACTTTCGCGCCCACTGAATACGCTTGAAAGTCGGCGCCACCAACTGTCATTTTTGGCAGCAAGACAGCTTCGCCAGTAATTCCAAACGGCACGGTCAAACCCAAAGCCAAGCCACCGTGATAGAGATTTTTAAAACTGCTCCCCGCTGAGCGTTCGACAATATCGTTGATGCGAGGGCTTGGATTGACTCCCGCCACCAGCGCCGCCTCAACACCGAAAAGATGACCCAAACTTTCTGCTCCCATCACTGAGGGGTGCTCGATGTTGGATGAAAATTCTTTGGTGATATTATTAAAATCATCTTGTGTTAAATTGGTGAACGTTGGGCTTGCCGCCGGCGCGCTCAAAGTAAAAAACACGGTCAATAAAGTGGCGACAGATTTTATTAAAAGCGAAGCTGATTTCGACATAATTTCTCCTCGAGATATGTATCACATCATTATTTCTGCGGACCTCAAAGGCGTCAAGGACTGTCAAAGTTTGATAATGCTTGCACCCATTTCGCCAGACCCCAAGTGAAGGGCTCTTCCGAACGATACAGCCAAGTCTTAGCGGGGCCGAACGCCCCGTTCTTGATTTGGTAAATTTCTGCGACTTTAAAATGGACACCTGGATGGACATCTGGATTTTGCGCCCAAAACTCCGCCAACATCTCTTGTGCCAAAGTTTTGTCTTTCATAAGCAAGGCAATGCGAATTTGCTCAGCCCACAACCACGACCAAATCATTTGATCGTGGTAATGCCGAAGTCCTACAGCCTTTGTGGTCCAACTGATTTGCTCGTCGGGATAGACCTCATTGACGGGTACTCCTCGATGATTCGAATAAAAAACGGTTTTTAAATTTTGATAAAGCTTTTCTTGAGAGATCCATTCCGCAAATAAATTCCACTCCACCGCCCAAAGCAAAGCTTCTTGGGAAAACTGGGACCGCGAACGCGCGGGTTCGGAAAGAAAAAGTCCGCATTTGAAATCAAAAAATGTTTCGTAGATTTGCTTTTTCGTTTTTAAAACCAGCTTCGCATCAATAAGACCTTTTAACGAAAGCTCGCTGAGAACTTTGAGATAAAGCAGGTTGAGATAAAAAGTTTGCCCTTCCCGTCGGGCCGAATCTTGCCAATCCGAAAAGGCCGGCTGCCCGATCAAATTATTTTTGAGATGCTGATCATAAAAACTCAGCAGCTCTTGCCATTTTGGCAGAAATTCAGTCTGTGCTTCGGGATGTTTTTCACAGTATTGCAGCGAAGCTAAGATCCATAAAAGATTCGAGTCAAAAGCTGGCGTTTGATGTTCACCCAGAAATTCTCGAATTATTTTTTTAGCTCTGAAAGAAGAAAAATCGGGCAATGAAATTCCCACGGCGGCAGCCAGCACTCGCCATTGCGGCCGAAGCACATCAAGCCCTCGGACTAATAACTTTTGCGAAAGATCGCGATGATTATAAATCAGCCGCAGGCAGGATAAAACTTCGGCATCTTTTTCAATGATCAAAAGCCCCGGCACCGAAAAACAAAAGTCACGCACCCAAAGACTGCGGAATTGGTGGCCTCCCGCCACCACCACGGGCCCCCAAAGGGACGGTAAAATTTGCTGCGACAGCGTCAAAGCCAGTTGTTGTTTTAATTTTAAAATAAAATCTTGCGAGATCATCGACTTTGATTCTCAATGGAATCTGAGAGAGAGGCAAGGATTGCATGGCAAAAGACGTTTATCTTGGTATTGATTTGGGCGGAACCAAAATCGCTTTGGGTTTGGTCAGCGCCAAAGGACAGCTGCTCTCTTTTCAACGCAAATCCACCTTGATGAAAGGCGAACATCCCACGGGCCCAGAGCTGATCGCAAAACTGGTCGAAGCGATCACTGAGCAAATTGCGCTCTCTAAAGATTTAAAGTTGAAATTAAAAGGCATCGGCCTTGCGTCCACGGGGCCGATGAATATCGAAACTGGTGAATTGATTGAGCCCGCAAATTTAAGAAATATTCGCCGCTTTGCTCTTTGTCAGAAATTACAACAAGCCTTAAAAAAGAAAAAATTTTCTTACCCGCTGTCTTTTCAAAATGATGCCATGGCCGCAGCCTTTGCGGAGCACTGGCTGGGTCACGCCAAAAAAACAGAGTGCTCGGTGATGGTGACTGTTGGTACTGGCATCGGTGCCGGAGTCATTACCAAAAATGAAGCTTTGCAAAATCATGGACAAGGGGCTGAGTGGGGCCACAGTCTCATCGGCACACAAACCGTTGAAGAATTGGCCGCAGGTCCCGCGGTTCTCGCCAGAGCTTCAAAGCATTTTGGAAAACCTTATGCAACTTGGACCGAGCTTGAATCCGATATGCTGACTCGAGGCACTTTGTCCGATCAGGATATTCATGCGCTTTTTTCTCCAACGATCGAAGCTTTGGCGGCACTTTGCTACAACCTCAGCATTGGGCTTGCGCCGGATGTGATTTCTTTTTTTGGCGGTGTCATGCACTCAAGAAAGTATTTCTGGACCGAACTGCAAGCGCGCTACAAATCATTGATGCAGCCTTATCCAAAAATGCAGTGTCCTCTTAAAATGAGTCAACTCAAAGAACCCGGGATCTTGGGCGCGGCATGGATGGTGGCTGCCAACAAATATCGCGTCTCATATTAAGAAATACCCGAAGACTAGACCATTCCCCATTGATAAAAAAACTCATTCCGCCGATCATTTCCTGTGGGAATTTTATGACGATAGTCACAAGATCAACACTTTGTGAAAAACAGAAATCGGGAGCCAAGCTTTGAAACAATGGGTAAAAAAACTCTTTGACCAGTTTGAAGTCGAATACGATCCGACCTCTGATAAACATCATGGTCCGCACAATATCTCTGAAGAGAAAGCGACTCTTCTCTACATCATTGATACCTATAACAAACATCTCTTTGAAATCGACAATCATCCCATTCGCAAAGTCCGCGAATCTCTGGACGAGTTCGCAAAATCCCTTTTGCAAACCGATCCCGCATCCATTGAAAAAGCTTTGTTTCGTTTCCGTCAATTTTTCGCCAGCTACCGCATTGACGAGTACTCGTACATTCAAAATGCTTTCGATGAATTTAAAACCATCATCTGGGATTTTGCCGATCAACTTTCCGAAGACGTGCGCTTTGAGCAAATGAAAGACGGCGAAGTCAAACAAAGCCTCAGCGAGCTCAAAGAAGCCGTTGAAGCGAACTCGATCGAAGATCTGCGCACCAAATCGCGCGAGTTCATCGACTTTTATGTCGAGTACCAAACCAAAAAAGACGAACGCCGCTCGCGCCGAATGGATGCGATCACAACCAATCTACAAACCGTGAAAAAACAATTGGTCGAAGCCAATGAAACCGCACGTACTGATCATTTGACTGGCGCCTTCAACAGAAGAAGCTTTGACGAGCACGTGCGAAAATCCGTCAGTGAATTTCACACCAATCATACACCTGTGAGTTTGATCACTCTCGACATCGATCATTTCAAAAAAATCAACGATGCCTACGGCCACGACTTGGGCGACTTCGTGATTCAAGCTTGCGTGCGCCTGCTGAAAGAAACCTTCAGCCGCAGCAGCGACTTCGTCGCCCGCATCGGTGGCGAAGAATTTGCTGTGGTGGTTGGCCACTCGACTCTCGAAGTGACTCACCAACGCGCCGAAGAAGCCTTAGCAAAAATCCGCAAAGAAGTTTTCATCCAAGGCAATCTCGACATCCGCTTCACCGTCTCCATGGGCATCGCCCAGTTGCACGAATTCGAAGCCCGAGACCAATGGGTAAAACGCACCGACGAAGCTTTGTACCACTCAAAAAACACGGGCCGCGATCGCATCACTTTGTCAGCACCGAAAATCGCTGCAGCTTCTTAAAATTTAGATGGCGACCCGTTAGTTTTCTAACACTTTCTCAAAAAAGTTCGTCACCTCTGGCAAAGAATTTCCTATGTCCAGAAAATCATCGACAGGTTACACCCCTGACAGTTGTCAAAATCGTACGCGCTCCATTCAAACGTGGGCTCGCTTGAGATTTTAGTTGGCAAGCCAGTTGCAATTACCATTTTGCATGAGAGATAAACGTAACCACACACTCCTCCTCAAAAAACTCCTCCACTCCTCAAAAACTCCTCTTCTCCTCACCTCTACGTTTGTCTCTCTCTCACTTTTTCTTTGTGCTTCTTCCACCGCATTGGCCGACGTCAACCTCCGCGAAGGTTCGTTTTTGACCGCCACTTCTGAAGTTCGGGTCGGCCGCCTCCTTTTGATGCGGAAATATAATTCAAGGTCGATGACCGTCGGAGCCTTTGGCTTTGGTTGGAAAAGTGATCTTGACCGAACCATGACGATTCCCAAAGGACTCAAAGTGATTCGCGACAAAGACACTCACCTGGTGACTGAGATTCAGCAACGCTCTGTGACCCGAAACAGGACCTGGCACTATAAGTATCACAACCTTGATTTGATTTCGGTCTCGCTCGGGAAGGTGGCGCTAGTGAAGTATCAGTATGATTCGGTTCATAATCTCACTGATATTCTTTATCCTGATGGTTCGTCAGAGAAAATCACTTACTTCACGGCGCAAGATCAGGTGAAGAGTTATCAGGATTCAAAGCACTGTTTGGAAAGTTACAATTACGATCAACAAAAATGGGGCGCGGTCTTTGTCAGTAGAACGTCGGTGGAACACCGCTGCCCCGCCTCAACCTCTTCGCAATTTTTGACTTACGCGTTTTGGATGAAATCGCTAAAAAATGGCACCAGTGTTTTATTTAAAGCACAAATTGCCTCGCAAAAGAAAAAAATAAATCTGAATTTTGACCGAGTTTCTGGACAAATATCACCTTCAAATATTGCGGGAGAAAATTGATGATCTTGAGCCTTTTTATAAGTGCCGCCCTCGCGAGTTCACTACCGCGCGCAAAGTCACCCCCCATCAGCGGAAACGACTCAAGCTGGGCTCTTCAAACGATCGATCAGGCTCCCGCGCTTTCTTTAAGTACTAAAAAATCTCAAGTGATTATTGCCATCGTGGATACGGGGATTGACCTCAATCATCCGGCTCTGCGAGATCACTTGTGGACCAACCCCGGCGAATCGGGCGTCGATCGCTGGGGTCATAGAAAAGAATCGAACGGCATCGATGATGATGGCAATGGATTTGTCGACGACCTCCACGGATGGAATTTTGTTAATCACAACAATGATGTCAGAGACCTTCATGGTCACGGCACCCACATCGCTGGCATCATTTCCCAAATCGCACCCGATGCGAAAATCATGGTGCTTAAATATTATGATCCCAACTCTCCGACTAACATCAGTGTCAACGCCACTCCGAAAGCCATCGATTATGCGCGACTGATGAAGGCGCAAATCGTCAATTACTCGAGCGGCGGCCCTGGCGAAAGTATTGTCGAGCGAAACGCCATCAAAGGCCTTGCCGCCGACGGAATTCTTTTTGTCGCTGCCGCTGGCAATGAATCACAAGACTCCGATCAACTGCGCTTTTTTCCGGCCGATTATGGCTTAGCCAATATTTTATCAGTGACGGCGATCTCTCAAGATCAAAAAATTCTCCCCTCCAGCAACTATGGCCGAAACTCAGTCCACATTGCGGCTCCTGGAAATGATATTTGGTCAACCTTGCCTGGTGGCACTTACGGAAAAATGACTGGCACTTCGCAAGCCACCGCTTTTGTCAGCGGCGTCGCAGCGTTGAAGCTTTCGACCTTGCCGCAAAATTTTTCACCCGCCAAATTAGTTTCGCTTCTCGTAAACTCAGGTCAATGGGATGAAAGCCTGAAAGAAAAACTAAAAACTCCGGTGGTGATTAATTCTTACCGGGCTCTCGCCATGAAAAGTGAGCAAGAAGATGCCAATGGTGAAGTGATTGAAAATTCAAAGCTCTTAGACAACAATCTTTTCCTCTCGAAAAAGGCCTTTGAACTTTTAGGACAAAATTAATTCGGTAACAATTCGATCTCTAAAGCTTTCTGAATTTTTTCGTTGTGCAAAAACTTTTCAACCGCTTCATTCACACAAGCATCCAGCACCGGCCCGTCAGAACTTGTGGTGTTAAACACATTTCTGGTTCCTTGCGCGGAAGTCGTGCCGGCCCACCAATAGGTGCCAAGCTTTGGGTCTTTCGGCACCAAAGAAATACTGAGCTCGACCTCACACTGTGAAGACTGTGGCGAAAATCCGGGAGCAATTTCTGTGACCCACAATTTTTTGATGGTTCCTTTGATAGCAAATGGTGCTGTGTCCGTGACTTGAATATTTCTTTTTTGTAACCCATCGGAAAACCTTTGAGTCACATATTTTTCAACTCCGTTATAAAGATAAATCGGCGTGTCCGCATTACCAAGCCCCGATTTTGCCGTGCCGATTTTGGTTTGATCAGATCTCACATCAGTGAAACCTATCATCGCGATGGAAGAACCAGGCTTGGCTTTGGTGAGCGTGTCGAGTTTTTGGATGGTGCCAAATTCAGCCGGATTTAAATAGATCGCTTTCTGAGCACAGCTTGCCAAAAACAAACTCGCGATAAGAACTATTTTTTTCATCCATGACTCCTCTATTGAATTTATGCTTTTTTCTTAATACCGATCAGGAAAATTTCTTTGCTGATTTTACGCGTGGAGTCCGGTCGTAAAGCTTCAAACTTCTCAAATGATTTTTTAATCTCATCACGAAGCTTGTTGAAGTCATCGCTATGAAAAAGTTTGCAGACAAAATGCCCGTTGGGCTTTAAAAATCGTCTGGCCACATCCAGCGCCAGCTCACAAAGTTCCATAGAGCGAGTCTGATCAGTGATCCGAATGCCTGTGGTTTTTGGCGCCATATCCGAAAGCACCAAATCAAAGGGCGGAGTAAAACCCTGCTCACGAAAAAGATCTTCCAAATTCAAATCACGCAGATCCGCCTGGATAAATGTGGCATTTTTCAAAGACACGGTGATAGGACTTAAATCCACGCCCAGGACTCGCCCCCCCGCCCCAATTTTTTGCGACGAATATTGCGACCATGATCCTGGAGCCGCCCCCAGGTCCAAAACCAATTGGTTGGGATGAAAGAGACGATACTTTTTATCGATCTCTTCCAGCTTAAACACACTTCGCGCCGCAAAGTTCTCTTGTTTGGCTTTGCGAAAATAATAATCTTTGGGGTTATAGGCCATGAAGCGCAACCTAACTCGAAATTTTCTGAGACACAAGCCAGGAAGTTAGAGTAGGATAAGCTCATAGAGGTAACTTATGAGCATTGGTTGGATCATGGGCGGTTTTTTTGCATTTGTGACATTCGTATTTATTGCCATCGCCTTTTTCCTGCCCGAATGGGTCGGAATCACGGGTCACAAAGCCAAAGAGATCATGAAAGAACAACAAGGGGAAAATCACCCCGATCACAAATCTCGCTGATGCTTCTTTTCATAACGAAGACTTGAAATCAGCGACATGGCGATAATCAAAGCCCCTAAAAGCCCGGTGACGATTTCAGGAATATTGAAAATCGTATTTAAAAACATAATCACAGCCAAGCAACCCACCGCATAGAAAGCTCCGTGCTCGAGAAAACGAAATTGCTCGAGAGTGGATTTTTCCACCATCATGATCGTCAGACTTCGGACAAACATGGCACCAATTCCCAAACCAATACAAATAATAAAAAGATTGTTGGTCAAAGCAAAGGCTCCAACGACACCATCAAAACTAAATGAAGCATCCAGCACCTCAAGATAAATAAACATTCCCACACTGGCTTTGTGGATCGTTTGTACTGTCGCCTGAGGCGCTTTCAAAAAAACGCTGATCGCTTCGACCAATAAGAAAACCAAAATTCCCAGCAGTCCTGATTTTAAAAATGGCAAAGTCTCGTGAGGCTCAACAAAATAACTGATTCCCAAAAGAATGAAGATGGCGAAGCCCATTTCCGCTGCTTCGAGACGGCCCATCTTGACTAAAAATCTTTCGATTTTTCCCAACCAGTGAATTTTTTTTTCACCATCAAAAAAATATTTCAGCGATACCAGCAATAAGAAGACGCCACCAAAAGCCGCTACTTCGTGATGCACACTGAGCATAATTTCGGCATACTCTTTGGGCGAAGTCGCCGCCAACTTCAGCGCTTCCCAGGGATTCATTCTCACCGCCACCGAAACGATGGCCAATGGAAATACAAAACGCATTCCAAAAACGGCGATCAACATTCCCCAAGTCATAAAACGATGCCGCCAAACCGAGCTCATGTTTTTGAGCACCGTCGCATTCACCACCGCATTATCAAAAGAGATCGAAAGCTCCAGTAGCCCCAAAAGAAAGCAAGTCACCGCCGCTTCAATGGCCGCCGCCACAGTTCCACCAAAGTAGTAGCCAATGCCAGCCCCGAGGAGGACTCCTAAAAACGTGACAATGAATGAGCTGCGAAAGTAATGAAATGGCATCCTTTGACCGTAGCATTCGATCCCGCTGCAATCAATCCATGCTTGCAAAAAGCTCTGCGATTTTTTTCCATTGCAAAACAGGACCCGCTTGGATTTTTTTTCGCTCCTGAAGCCAGGGAAGTTCAATCTCAAGACGGATCGCGCGCAGACAAAGACCTGAAATTTTCAAAGTCTCGCGAAAAAATAAATTATGCCTTGAATCACCATGAGTCGCATCGCCAATCACCGGATGAGAAATCCGATTCATATGCCTTCGAATCTGATGAAATCTTCCGGTGTGAGGCTCGACCTCCAGCCAAGAGTATCTCGACGTCGGATATTTTCCACCGACAGCCTGGGGCAGCTCTAACTTTTTTAAAACTTGATAACTGGTGAGACTCTCAGCCAAGGCTCCGGTGGTATCAAGCTCTAAAGGCAAATCAATTTGCCCACTGACTTCGGGGAAATGACCGCGCACCAAGGCCCAATAAATCTTTTTGACTTTCTTTTCAACAAACTGCTTTTGCAGCAATGCCGCCGCTTCCGAATCCAAAGCAAAAAGTAACACTCCGCTGGTGCCTGCATCCAAGCGATGCACGGGAAAAAGTTTTTTTCCGATTTGATCACGCAGCAAGTACAGAATGACTTTCGATCTGGGAACCTTATGAGCATTGGTTTCTGGCGGATGCACATGATAACCACGAGGCTTATCAATCACCACGATGCGCTCATCTTGATAAAGAATTGGCAGACCCAAACTCGTCATTCCCATAACTTAGGATTGTGTTCTTGAAAATTTTCGCTGTCAAATTTTTGAACACTTCCCGCTGGCTTGAAGCTCGATTATGTTGGTCACTCAAAAGGGTGGGTCTCCATGAAAAATATTGCTCCAATGACCAAGGTAATTTCTCTTTCTTTGATGACAGCGTTGTGTCTGAATTGCGAAAGTGCAAACAGAAGCAATCCAACAAACGTCGTCACTTCCATGGCGTCGATTATCAATGGCCAGAGTGTCACTGATGATCAGTTTCAAAATGGCGGTCTCGCAAATTCAGTCGTGGCCATTGTTGCCGAGATGGATGGCGGCGAAGCTCTCTGCACCGGAACTCTCATTGCCCAAGACATGGTCTTAACGGCTGGGCATTGTCTCACTGGCGCTCAAGCTGGAAAAGTCGCTGTCGTATTTCAAGCTAAGGATTTGACCGATGCCGCACATCCAGCAAGAGCGGTTCTGGCTAAAAACTTTTTAGTTCAAAAGGAATACGCTGATTCGCACTTATCAAAAGACGATTTGGCTCTGATTCAATTGGCAAACCCGGCCCCAGTGAACATGACTCCTGCCAAACTGGTTCCGCCAGGTTATGATATCAGTCATTCCTTTCTTCAAGATGCCATCGGCTATGGGCAATCCGATGAGCGGCACAATGTTGAGCCAGGAAAAGATGGCTCTGGAATTTTACGTTGGACAAGGTTGACCTTTGAAGGAGTTCTCCATGCGGCGCCAAATATTCCTGCTCGCATGGACGGCATGATTCTTTTTGATACCAGCAAAACAGGAGTTTGCCATGGAGACTCTGGTGGACCGCTCTTGATCAACAACAGCTTGGTCGATACCACTTACCAAGTGGCAGGCGTCGCTGAATCCGTCATCGCTATTTACACAGGTGCTGAGGAGCAAGATTATCAAAATGCGGAGAGAGCAAATAAAATGGATGATTTCTACAAAAAATATCCAGATGCACCCATTTGCTCCGGCTACGGACTTTATGTGAGTGTGGCGGATCATTTGGATTGGATTTCTCAGACGATGACAGCCCTGCGCGCTCAACCTTAGTCGAAAGTGGTCAGAGGAGTTTATGCGACTTCGAGATTTACTGAGTTTTCTTATTCTGAGTACTTCCGCACTGCCGGCTTTTGCCATCATCGGCGGCAGTGTCATTGGAGCGCAAGATTTTAAATCCAGCTCGATGGCAAGTTCCACGGTGGCAGTGATCTGGGAAGTGGATCAAGACGGACGTGATATCTCCTGCACGGGGACTTTGATCGCGCGTGATTTGGTATTGACGGCGGCGCACTGTTTGACTGATGCGAAAAATGCCTCGGAAATTCAGATCGATTTTTTGACTCCAAATTTCATCGACTCGTTGGGACTACCGAAAATACTCGCGAAAAAATTTGTGATTCATGAAAATTTTTTGAAAAGCTCAGACAATCAACGTGATGATTTGGCTTTGATTTTACTTTCTCAAGCAGCTCCTGCGGGCACGACTGTCGCAACATTGGTTCCGGCGAATTGGACACCTGGTTATATCGAAACCAATACGGCCTTAGGTTACGGCGTCAGTGATGATCGGCCTGAGATGGCGTTAGATGACAAGAATGGCTCAGGAATTTTACGCTTAGTCGCCTTGCCTGACTTATTGCCTTTGGCTCAAAATAATTCTGGGATTTCCGGGATGCTCGCAGTCTCTCAACCCCAATCCGGCATTTGCCATGGTGATTCCGGCGGGCCTTTGTTTGTGCAATCCAGTTTTATGTCTCAACCGTTGCTTGCCGGAGTGACTCATTCCGTAGTGCCGGCCGACGGCCAAGAAAAAACACATTTGTGTTCGGGATATAGTTATTTCGTCAATGTGGCGGATCAGCTGAATTGGATTTCCACGCAAACCGCAAATCTGCGCGCTGCCGACGCACAAAAATAGTTGCAGTCCTCCTTGATTCTTGTTTATGTCATGTTCTCGTAAGGGGAAATTTCTGGCATGAAATGGATTCTTTTTTTAACTCTCGTTTTTTCGACAACCATCTTTGCTCAAGCAAAAAATTTAGCTCTTATTTACAAAGGCCCCGGCTCATGCCCCGAAGCTTGTTCCGAATCTGCCGCTCATGTCGCTGAACTTGCTGGCTTCACCACTGTCTACGTTGGCCCCAATGATCTCGATCCCCAGCTTTTTGCCAATGCCAAAATTTGGATTCAACCCGGTGGCCATTCTTCAGAAGTTGCCAAAGCCATGTCACCAGAATTGAAACAAGCCATTCGCGATTTCGTGTCTGGTGGTGGAGCTTATGTTGGTTTTTGTGCGGGCGGATTTTATGCTGGCGAAACTTTTCATGACGAAACCGAAGCTGGTTTGGGATTGATCCCCGGCCAATCGCTTTATGAAGAACCGCTGGCGCAATATGATAATGGCGTCGTGATCGAAGTCACTTGGCTAGGGAAACTCCGCTCGGTTTATTGGGAAGGTGGTCCTTATTTTGTGCTGCGTTCTCCGAACTCATTTGAAGTCACGGCCATCTATCCCAGCGGCCATGTCGCTGGCATTCGCGGCCCTTATGGCAAAGGCCGAGTTTCAGTCACCGGATTTCACCCCGAAGCGCCGATGTGGTGGCGAGATGGTGTCCCCGGTCACGATACCGACGGCCTCGACGAAGACATCGCCGTTGAGATGATTCAATGGGCGACCACTCGAAAACTGACTGTCGAAAAATAAGACAATTTTTGCGCACTTTATGAATTCTTTTCCGAGCTAAACCCGAGCATTGCGGCGGCCTATCATATCTCTTAAAATGCCTCGTTCGCGTCTGAAATCGCGATGAGGTTGAGTTATGTTTTTAAATCGAAGGCTGATTTTGATCTCTGTCATCTTGATCGCAAGTACGATGACAAGTGCGCTGGCAAATGCCAGTCAATTTCGCTTTGCTTTAGACACAAAAAATCTCAATGTTCCACAAATTCAAGCCGCACAAAATTTATTAAACCAAGCCACAGCTTTACTCCCCGACGTTTTAAAAAACAGAATCAACCAACCCGTTCCTGTGCACTTTATTGCCACGGCAACTGATGTCTTAGGAATGGCTCACAAAAATAAAAAAGAGATCAATCTCAGCACCAGTCTGCTTCCTGAAATCGAAAAGGGCCCCGCCCATTCAACGCGCACTCCTCGCGCCCACGGCGATATGTACACCGAAGCCCTCGCCACTGTTTTGCACGAGTCGACTCACCTTTATGATGATGTCGTGATTTCTTCTCCCGAAGATCGCGAATCTCTTTTTGAGTGCAACTCTCGACAATCGATGTCGCCAGGTTGCAATCAATTGCGTCACTCGACTTATTTGTCATCGCAAGCCAGTTTTTTGCGTGTGAGTGGATGGTACGGCCATCATTTCGTATTCACTTTCCGTGAAGATGATGCTTACGAAGCCACCAATCCGCGTGAGACTTTGGCCGTGAACATGGAGTACTTTCTTCTCGATCCCAATTTCGCCTGCCGCAAACCAAGCTTGGCACATTTTCTTTCTCAACATTTTCAGTGGCAGCCTTTTAAAACGACTTGTCAAATTCCCATGGTTTATGTGAATTCAACGGCGGGCTCTGCGAAAGAGCTGCTGAGCACATTGCCGATAGATCGCATTTACGAAGTTGATTTTTTATTGGCTGATGTCGGCACCGATATCGAGAGTCGTTTTGGTCATGCGATGCTCCGCTTGGTGATTTGCGCTCCCGGAAAGCCGCTCAGCGAAGATTGTCGCAAAGATATTTCTTCTAATCTGGTGCTTTCATTCCGCGCTTCGGTCACTGATTTTCAAACCAGCCTGATCAAAGGTATGACGGGTGCCTATCCATCACGACTTTTTATTTTGCCGCTGACTCAGGTGATTCAAGAATACGCCAGCAGCGAACTTCGCAACTTGAAATCTTATCCGTTAAAATTAACAGCCCCTGAAAAGCAAAGATTTCTCGAGCGCGCGATCGAGTATCATTGGAATTATCAAGGCAAATATTATTTCCTGACTAATAACTGCGCTGATGAGACTGTGAATCTTTTGGCTTCAAGCACGTTGCGACCTGAGCTTTTGTCTTTGGCAGTGGCAGCTCCCACCAGTCTGTACAAAGATCTGAAACGTTTGAATTTGATTGATACGACCGTGCTTGATAACCAAGACCAAGCCGCGCAAAACGGAATGTTCTTTGGAACTTATCAAAAACGTTACGACTTGGCTTTCGCTAAAATTCAAACTTATGCTGGTCAAAAATATGACATGAAGTCATGGCAAAATTTTTCGACCGACGAACGCTACACGATTTTCACCAAAGCCTTACCACAGGCTGAAGCCCATCACGATCGCCCGGCTCTGGCGGCGGCTTTTTTGATTGTCGAGTCAGCCACTCAAAAAAGATTGGAAAATTCTTATCTTAACTCAATGGCCATGCAAATTCTGAAAGATCAAAAAAATAAAACAACTCCGGCTGCTGACGAAAAAACGGCTGCGCAAATTGCTGCGGATGCCAAACAATATCTTTATATCAGTTCCCAGTTGGTCAACCCTTCGGCTGTCCTCGTCGGCCAAAGTGGCTATGGACTTCCGTCGGCCGATGAGCTTGCAGCGACCGCCGATGAGTTTGCGCAATTGGGCTCAAGCTTTCAGAACACGCAAAATAATATGATCGCTTCGATCAAATCATTGTTTGAGCCTGAGCTTTTACAAGAGCTTCAGAAAACTCAAGCCCACATTAAAATTTATGTTCAGCAAATAACAACCAAACCAATAACGAAAGGAACTCAATTATGAAAAAATTGACTCTGACTCTTGCTGTGATGTTGATGGTCTCAACATCGGCTTTTGCCCAATACCGAGGTGGCCACTATGGCCACGGTCATTACCACGGTGGCTACGATGACGGTCCCGATGCCGGTGACTTTTTGACTCTCGGAGCCCTGATGGGCTCACTGTCGGTCAGCTCTTTGGATTGCTCGGCAAATTATGATTGCAAGCAAGTCTTGGCGGCACAAGACGACGCTCAAGTCTTTATCGCTTCGAACGGCGAAATCCGTTCCGCAGCATTGAACCAAGCGTTGCAATCATTGCGCACGGCAAATCCAGAAGTCTCAGCTCAAGTCTCTGACTTGGATTTAGCTGCTGCGATCTTGCAAGCTCAGTAGTTTTGTTTTTACAGAAAATAAAAACAACTGAAAAGGGGATCTCCCAACGGAGATCCCCTTTTTTTATTTAGAACTTACTGCCCTCAATTAACATATTCGGCGGCCTTTGACTGGGCGAAGACACACTATGACGATGAGATGTTAGTAAAATTGAGGTCATTGCGATTGCCAAAGCGATCAAAATAGACCAAAAGGTTCCCATTATTTTAAAAGGTAACTTCGGGTCCTCGCTATCGGCAAATTTGCTCTCATTTTTGGATGGAGCATAATCCTTCCTTATTACAGCGGTCATTGGAGACTCCCCTTGTTAAATCAAGTCTGCGCCCATGAAGTGATGATCTCTGGAAGAAGAGATGGTGATCCAAACCACGATATCTTGGAGCGCCGATGTTTTCAGTTAACTATTGAATATACCTTAACAATAAATATTTTTTGTCTCGACCACCAAGTAAAAAATTCGGAAAAGGTTCCGGGTTCTTTTTTGCGATACGGTGCTTCTTGCATCCCGGCAAAGGCCCGTGTAGTTTGCGCTCAATTATTGATACGCTCTCTCGAGTTTCGCGGCATTCGGCCCTGTTCTCTGAAGCGATCCCAAGCCTTTGGAGGTTATATGGGTAAAAAACTTTATGTCGGCAATCTGCCTTTTTCAGCAACTGAAGAGTCTTTGACAGAGACTTTTTCTCAACACGGTAACGTAGAATCTGCTCGCATCATCACTGATCGCGAATCAGGTCGTAGCAAAGGTTTCGGCTTTGTCGAAATGTCTGCAGACTCTGAAGCAGAAGCTGCTATCAGCAAATTGCACGGCACTGATTTCGGTGGTCGCGCTTTGACTGTGACTGAAGCTAAACCAATGGCTCCACGCGAAAATCGCGGCGGTGGCGGAGGTTTCGGTGGCGGCCGTGGCGGTGGTGGCGGCGGACGTTACTAGTCTGTAGCTCTTAGCTAGAAAACTTTAAAAGCCCGACCCGAACAAGGTCGGGCTTTTTTTTACTCTTTTCCCGATACAACCCAACTCCTTGATGCATCTCCAGTTTCTTCCGAAGAAAGATCAGCATCTTAAGGAGATCATCATGACAAAACCTCATAATGGCGTACCCCCGTCTTCTCTTTCTGAGGCCATCGATCAATTGGAATCGGCCAGTCAATCCAAAGCGCAAGAGTTTAAAAATATTCTTGAAAAAGATTATGAAGAATTAAAAAGCGCCATTGAATCCTTAAAACCGCATTTGGAAGAGCTTCGTGACAACGTCGAAGGCCAAGTGAAATCGCAATACAAAGAAAAGAAAAACGAAGTCGAAGAAAAAGTAAAAGAGAATCCGTGGCTGGCTCTGGGTGTGATCGGTCTGATCGCCTTTGTCATTGGTTGGATTCTTGGACAAAGTCGTAAGGACTAAAATCGATGGCTTGGATTTTTGACATTCTTTATTTTATCGCCCGCAGCCTCTTTTACAAACAGGCCGCCAAGCGCGCCAAAGTGCAAGGAGTTTTGATTTATCTCAAGACCTTGCAAGTGGCACGTCTCAGTCTGGTTGGAATTCTCGTTGTATTTTCGCTCGTGCAATTGATTCTTTTTGGCTTTGTTGGCGCGCTGATCACCGGCGTGTGGCTGTTGCCTCAAGACTCGCAAATGAAATTAGAAATTCTCTTTGGTATTTTTGTCGTTCTCTTTGTGGCACTTCTTGCTCTGTTGATTTTCGCCTTCTCTGAAAAAATTTGGTACACTCTTTCCGGTGCCGAAGAGATGGTCGAAAAAAATATCAGATCAGCTTCAGATCAAACCGCGAGCTTGTAATGTCCGCGCAAGCTTCAAATCATACAAGGCCTGAAGCTTCCCCCCCACCTCATCGCCTTCGATCACGCGCAGAGCTTTTGCGATCGCTTCTAAGGTCGACATGCCATATTCGGTACTTTCGGTTCGCAGATGATGCTTGGCCGTATTGATTTCACTGATCATCACGCGAGGAATATTTTTAAGCTCGTGATGACGATAATGAACTTTGCTGGCTTGTCGCCAATTCCCATCAGGCACGATGAGCTGAATCGGTTTTGAAAATGCTTTTAAGTAATCTTTGGTCAGCTCGACGGCATCATCTGACGGATAAAAGAGCAAAGTTTTATAATCACTGGATAGCAAATCGCTGAGATCCAGCGGTTGATGAGCCTCACTCAGCTCTCCGCGCACGCGAAGTGTGCTATTGGTGAGGGCTTTGAGTGCCAAGCGCCCCGTGTTGGTGGTGCGCTTCAGTTCCCTAGTATGAATCACCAGACTGACTTTGGTGGTTAAGTTGAGGCTTGGAATTTCAGAGCAAAGACACAGCGAGCGATGCAAAAAACATTCGGGGCAAGGATCTTGCGTTTTCCTTTTGCCCTTTTGGGCTTCCATTTTTGTTTTCATTTTATTTTTTTGCTTCGTTGGTTTTTTTCACCAAACGAATCCCGTCGGCCTCGATCAAGATTTGACGTTTTTTATAAAGAGCTCCAAGCGCCATTTTAAATTTCTTGCGGCTCACTCCAAAATAATCATAAATAATTTCAGCTGATGTTTTATCATTCACCGGCAAGAAACCATCGGTTTCTAAACGCGCCAGAATTTGCGGACCGATGTCTTCTGACGAATGATGCCCCATTTTTTGCAAAGTGAGATCAATCTTTCCATCGGGTCTGACTTGTTTGATGTAGGCTGAAATTTTCTGGGCATATTGAAGTTTTTGAAAAACCTCCTCGGGATAAAGCACTCCCCAATGAGTCCCATTGACGATGGCTTTAAATCCAAGATCCGTGCGAGAAGCAATGATCAGATCGACTTTCTGATTGGGCTTATACAAATCTTCGTCATCACCACTGAGATCAACAACCTTCGCAACATATTTGTCCATCCGCATACTGGCAGCGATTCGGTCGGTCTTATCGATATAGATAGCGACGATGACCTCGTCACCGACTTGCAGTTCGTCTCCGCTTTGCTCGCGAAAGGGCAGCAGCAAATCTTTGGCAAGCCCCCAATTCAAAAATGCACCGACGGGCGACAGAGCAGTGACTTTTAAAACGGCAAGATCACCGACCTGTGCCAGTGGCTTTTCCGTGGTCGCCATCAAGCGATCTTCCGAATCATAGCAAACAAAAACTTCAAGCATGTCACCATCATTGCAGTTTTCAGGCACAAGTTTGTTCGGCAGCAAAATCTCACCAAGATTTTCGCCATCCAAATAAACACCGAAATCAGAATGACTGAGCACTTTTAATTGGTTGTATTTTCCAATTTGAACCACAAATATCCTTTACTGAAATGGCACTTGATTGTCTTTTGTCCAAGTGGTTTGAATACCGACGCTCGAGTAAGTTGCATTTTTAAAAACTCTCGCTTTTTTTTCCGGAGCCCAGACCAAAATTCCGACGACATTGGGATTTTGTATTTCTGCGAGCCCCCAGCCACCATTCAAGCCAAGACTTCGCTGCACATTCTCATACCCTTTCGTCGCACTCAACGCCACAAACCAATTGGCCAAAACACGCTTTTGTTCAAGATCAAGATTCTCAGGCAATACGCCAGCCAAAGTTTCCATAGCTCGTTTCCCATTCACGATATCCCATTTCATCGTCTCCGAATTATACGGAGTCGCCAGGATTTTTTCTCGCGCCATTTGCACAAACTCTTGCACGGCTGGATTACTCATCGCGACGTCAACATCAGGAATTCCCATTCTTTGAATTTCGAACCGAATCTGTGAAATTTGCGAGCGTGCTCCGCTGCCCGTACTAAAAATATAGCAATGTTCACCACAACCGTTGAGTAAGTTGGGTTTACCCTCTTGAATCACGTCGGGTCCTTTGAATGTCCATGGCACTCGAAAGACAGTGGCCCGTCTGACCAGTTGGTAAAAAAGCACGTCTTGTTTTTGTTGTGGAGTGATTTTAAAAACAATCTCAAAGCGTTCAAAATTAGAAGTCACACCATTTTCTTCATCTCGCACCCGACGATCAAGGTAGGGCCGCACTTGCTTCCAAGAAAGTCCATTATTATTGGCTTCGCCATAACCACGTATCCCCGGAGAATCTAAATCTGCCATGTATTTACCAATGCGAAAGATCCCGTGATCCGTATGCAGTGGAGTTTCAGGATCATACATCAACATGACCGTGTGGCTCATGGTATCTTCAATTAAATCTTCTAAAGGCTTGATACTATTTTTGGTGAGCAGCATCACCGGGATCTTTCGATCACCAACGATTTTATAAAAAGCCGGAATTTCCTTCTTATTTTCACGGATCAAATTTTCAACAGCCGCGATCGACCACTTGCTTTGCGCCGAAGGATCAGCAGAGTAAACCTCATGACAAGCCAACTGCGCATTTGCCACTGGTGCCGCAAGAATAAGAGCAGCACTCAAACAAAGTAAGAAAAAAGAAAATATTTTTTTAGACATTTTTATTCACCTTGAATGACCTGCGCATTAAAATTAATTTTATTTAAATCGGCTTGTTGAATCATTCCTCTTTGCAAAGCTTGATTAGCTAGCTCTTGACGAAACTTAGGGTGAGCGATATTGATCATTTGAATCGCGCGCTCTCGCTCTGATTTACCAACGAGCTTCGCGACTCCATATTCGGTCACCACATGAGTGACACTTTCAGCAGGAGTCGTCACTTGACCGCCGTAAGTATCCAGCACAATCGTTGAAACTTCGCCGTTCTTTGCCGTCGAACGAATCGCAATAATTGCTTTTCCGCCCACCGAGCGAGCAGCTCCTGACATAAATTCCACTTGTCCGCCAGGACTGCTCATACGCACACCATCGGGTCCATGAGTTGCATTCGTAGCGCCAAGCAAAGTAACCTGCAACGCTGTATTGATGGCATGCATTTTGGGGATTTCAGCAATGTAAGTTGGGTTATTGACTTGATCGGTCTCCAGAAAAGTCACCTGCTTATTATTATTAAGCCAACGATACAATTCAGGCGAACCATAAGCAAAACCAGTTTGTGCTGAAGAAGCCATTCCCCACCGAATAATATTAGCTAAGTTATCACCTAGCATTTCAGTCGAAATTTTTAATTGCCCACGAGCCCCGGCAGGAATTGCATTGTAAAGATTCATCGGAATTCCATCAAAAACATTACCAATACCGATTTGTAATGTGGCCTGTGGATCAATGAGGCTTGCCACGTTCACACCAATTGTCTCCTCAATGATTGTCTCAGGAACTCGTGGAGGTCCCGCTAACTGAGTGCCACTTTCAAATGAGGCCGTGATCTGATCTTTTGTCAGAAAATTTTCACCTGATGTGTGCGGAACATTTTGATTAATTTCAGCAATGACTTTGATGCCAGGGCGACTGCGTAAAATAGTCATGATCATATCGTTGTTTGGACCCAAACTATAATGGCCTTCAGCATCGAGAGGGGCCACTCGCACAAGCATCGCATCATATTTAAAGTCTTCGTTCTCAGGATCCTTCACCATGCGTGCAAAATCCGAAAGGTAGCCAGGAATGACATTGACCTTACCTTCACGATAAAGCTTGCGTAAATTACCACCAAGGAAAAGAGCATGCAGACGAAATTTTCCTTCTGTCGTTTGTATCGCTTTTTGCAAAGTCGAACCACTGACGCCATTGACTTGAACATGCACATCATAACCTTTTTCCGCCGTCACTGCTTTTTGAATTAAAGCCGAGACGCCATCAGGGCTGGCTCCGGCAGCAATGGGGATAAAAACTTTGGCACCGTCAGGAATTTGCGAAATGGCCTGCATAATGGGGCTGTCAGCCTTAAATTCTAGGCCGCGAATAATCGATTGGTATGGAATTTTTGGATCTTCGGGAAGAAGATTTTCGCCTTTCTCAAACCATTCATAACCTTTTTCACCCTGAACAAAGACGGCAATCGATGCATGGCGATCATTGGCGGCATGAACCAAACGACGAAGAATTTCAAAATGCGCTGACGCTCGAGCAATTCCAAGTTCAGAAAACAAAGTTCTTCGATCATCATCTTCTGCACCAATTCGGGTTTTTCCAAGCTCAATCGAGCTCGTCCAAGCGACACAGTTATCGGATTTGCAATAGCCTCGCTCTTTGGGATGATTCAAAAAATACTGGACATTTTCTTTTTCTGGCTCGGTCAATCCAATCACATGGCCATAACCAAGCACGGGATCCTTCGTCACGTGATTAGGACCATGGATCCATTGCGCCCACCAATTATTCCAAGGCAAGTCCTGGCGGCCCCAGCGATAAATCTGAGCATCTGGAGATGGCGATGTTCTTAAGACTCCTGTGACATATTGATTCGACTGCGCCTTTTCATAGGCAAATTCTAAAACCAAAGAGCCGTTCACTTGATCGCCCAATTTTTGATTGAGATTAAATTGATCGCGATAAGCCTGCATCAGATTTGGATCTTCTCCATCAATGGCCACAAAAAGGCGTTGAATACGACGCTCAGGAGGTCCTACTTCAATCAATTTAAAAGGAAGATTGTGCTCGCGCCCGAACTGGATCATTTGTCTCAGAGTCTCTTGAGCCGATTCTGATTTGGTGATTTTGGTGACGTCGAGATGATCATATTCATCGCGGTATGATTTTACTTGAATCAGAGGACTGCTAAAGATAGCACTGCAACTTTCAGCCGCATGGACAGTTTGCGCTGGCATCTGTACAAAAGATAGCCAGACCACAAGCAGGATAAGCTTTATTGCACTCCTCATACATTCCCTCCGTTGACAGGAGGTTAAAGAGCAAAAAGATTGCCAAGCTTTTTAAAGCTTTCGGTAAGGTCTTGAGGCTTCGATTTTTCGAAGGGCTGAGGCAAGCTCTGGCGAATCCAAGAAATAGATTCCGGCTTCAGAGTTATACTCTTCCGATAAAAGATCATAATTGAAAGAGCCAAAGAGCACGTCTTTCTCATCAAAGATTGTGGCTTTGCAATGGCTTCCCCAAGGCACAGCCTTCGTCGCCGGCTCAAACAACGGCAAAACTTCAGGTGACAACGAGGCTTGTTTGAAAAACACATCCACTCCGGCATTTTTCATATTTTGACTGCTTTGATACGACCAGAGACTGAGAACTGAGTACGACAAAGTCGCACTGTGATCGGTGACATCTGTTGTCAGTAAGCTCACAGTTTTATGCGTTTGCAAAAGCTCATTCAAAGCTGTTGAAAGGTGTCGGCCCGTCGCAAAATCAGGAGTCTCGATCACCACCTGGTTTTGCACAAGACCGAGATGTTTGATCAGCTCATCCACAAACAAACGTTTTTTATTGGTGGGTTCATCCGAAACAAACATGATCTTTGACGGATGAAATTCTCCCGCCAAGATGTCAGGCATTTCAGATAATTGCTTTTTTAATTGCAAAGCTTCGCTGGAGATCACGAGGTGACCAATGCCAGTTTGGCGGATGGCTGTGATCATTGGCGAAGTCCAATAATTTTCAAAAGATTTCTGAATTGTTGGCACGACCTCGCCATTGATCACCAGCGAGTAATCCAGCCGACGCTTCACCGGATCCACTCCAAAATTTTCTTCGCTGAGATTACGCCCGCCGAAAAAAGTCGTCGCTCCATCAATGATTAAGAATTTTCGATGATCGATCGGCAAGGGACGAAAACGTTTGGCGTTGTAAAAACGAATTTCAATTCCAGAGGCCAATAAATCATTAAGCTGTGATGAACTAAAATATTTCTGGCTTCCGTAAGCGTCTATCAACACTCGCACATGAACTTGGGCCAGCGCTTTTTCTTTCAAGGCTTGCAAAACCAATTGACCGACCCGATCAGGGACAAAGACAAAGCTTTCAAGCTCGATAGATTTTTTAGCTCCAGCAATCAATCCGAGATAGGTCTTCAACGCCGTCGGGCCATGAGTGTAAAGCTGAAGAGTCGCTGAGCGATCCTGAGCTGAGACCGAAAGACAAAACAGCACACAAAGCATCACCGAAACAATTTTCATTGTTGAAAAGAATTTCGACAGTGGCATCGTCACGAGTAGCGACCAAATAGTAATAAGACTCATCAAATATTCTTTAGCAAAAGGGGTGCCGTGTGTCTCTCATTGATGCACTAACTTTCAGACAGTGCTCATCTGTTCTCATCTTGACCGAATCCCCTTGAGTTATCAAATCTTAGAAGCGGATCAGCTCCTTCCACTGACCAAAAGCTTGCACCCATGGGCAGGCTCATGGGCAACTCTTTGTAGCTGACCCGGCGGCGTGGGATTTGCTTTGAATCTCTTCGAGGTACGTAAGATGACAATGAACTCATTCAGTTTGAGACTAGCTCAACAGCGCGAGCTTGAAGAAGGCGTTGACGAAGCTTTAAATCAGTACCGACGTGGCGAAGAATTTACGTCGAGTGCTTTTCGAGTCTTAAAAGAAATCGATTTTGCACCTGTCGATCTTGAAAAATTAAAAATTCATTGGCCCGAAGACCCTGGAGCCGGCCGTCGATCTGCTCCTCGCTATAAAGCCAACATGACCGTCCTCATTAGCAATTATCGCAAAGCTTTTCGTACTCAAACCGAAAATATTTCTTACTCCGGACTTTTATTGAAAGATACTTTACCCGAAGATTTTTCTAGAAACTTTTTTGATGTGATTATTATCGAAGAGCTCGCGGATGGGAGGAAAAATTATCTTTTTTTCCGTGGCCGCGCCATTAAAAGTCGACTCCGCACTCCCCGCGTCGTTTTTGAATCTCTCGCTCATAACACGGAACAAAGACTGCAAGAGTTGTTTAAAGCCCTCAAGCCCGCAAGCTAGAAACTATTTCACCTGAAGTGTCGCGCTCATCGTGGGATGAAAAGAGCATTTGTAGGAAATGTTTCCCTTTTTGCGGACGTGATAGCTCCAGCTTTTACCCGGATCGATCATTTTAGAATCGAAAGTCTTGTTGAGTGCGGTCACCGTGTGCGGAACTAAATCCTTATTTATCCATGTGACTTTGTCCCCGGCTGCAGCTGTCAGGTCGTTCGGCCTGAACATCATATTTTCAATCACAATAAGGTGTTCAGGATGAGCAGACTTGGTCAATGCTGGCACGCTGAAAGTCAGCGTGCCACCGAAAATGATTGCTAATAAAAAAGAACAACTCTTCATTACAAAATTATTTCAATGTCGATTGAATGTGCTGAGCATGCTCAAGGTGAGCCACAAAAGCCGGACGTACTTTCACAAGCAAAGCTTTCAATTCCGCATTTTGCGCTGAAGGAATCAAAGTTTTATCGAGAGCATCAAGAACAGCTTGATGGTAGGCCACTTCGTGAGCGACGTAGGCTTTGTCAAAAGCTCTGCCTTTGAGAGTTTTTAGGTTCGCAATATTTTCATCGCCACCTTTTTTAAGACTGCGGCTGGTATCGTTTTCTTCCGGAGTGACTTTCAATTTTGTCACCAATTCCACAGCACTTTTATTCACCGCTGTGTGGTCCGTGATCATTTGCTGCGCAAATTTTCTGACTTCTTTGTTTCTTGATTTTACTTTGGCTTCTTTGCCCGCTTCAACGTCGACGCTATTTGCAGTCACGACGATGGCAGCGATTTGTGGATCTGTTGGCCCCGCAGCCGTAGCTGTTGTCTCGGCAGCTTGCGCCGAGGTTGCGATCATCCCCGCGCAGACCAAAGCTAAAATAGATAGATTCATCGATTTCATATTCTCTCTCCTGATAGTTGTTAAATAGAGTCAACAATGACTTCGCGGCCATTATCGATCCAAAAATAAATTTGTACAGTCTGTTTAAATTGTTTTAATTCAGCGTATTATGAATATCTGAATCTCGCGAACTAACCGTCGACGCGGAACAAAGCAAATTTTAAATATTTAAGCTCACTCATCGCCAGTGGATACGGATGATCGACCGGCTGAGCGCCCAGATGAATCAGCGTGCCACGCTTGTTGGCTTTTGAAAAAGCTTCGCTGGTGATTTCCAAAAAAGCTTCGGTTGAAATATGACTTGAACAAGAACTGGCGGCGAACAAGCCATTTTCTTGAACCAAGCGAATGGAGCTTGAGAAAATCTTCGTATATGCTGCGGTTGCTGCTTCCACTGATTTCGCATTGGGCGCAAAGCTGGGAGGATCATTGATCACCAAACCATATTTTGATTTGCGCAGGATCTCTTGCTCGATAAATTCAAAGGCATCAGTGGCAACATCACGATGCTCGGTGCGAAGTTCATTGAGTTCAAAATTTCTGCTCACCGCTGCAATGGCAGCCTTACCGATATCAACACTGGTGACACTCTTCGCTCCACCTGCTGCCGCAAAAATTGAAAACCCGCCCGTGTAGCTAAAGAGGTTTAAAACACTGAGGCCACGAGAGAAGCCGCGAATTAAAGCGCGGTTGTCTCGTTGGTCTAAAAAGAAACCGGTTTTGGCAGCATCACGAATGTTGGAAGCAAACAGCATTCCGTTTTCTTTAAAAATAGTTTCTTCGGGAAGAGTGCCGATAACATTCGCACCTTTTTCAGAGTCATCATTGCGGCGTTTGAGATACACGCATTTGACTTGCGGAAATTCAGCTTGAATTTTTGCGGCAATCGCATCGCGGTCCCAAATTTTCTCCATGATCGGATGATCGTGCTTCATCACTGCGACCGAGTCATAAATATCGACGACAAGGCCTGGAACTCCGTCGCCTTCGCCGTTCAGCAAGCGAAATGAATTCGTCTGCTGGAGATCAATACTTTTTCGAATCTCGACAGCATTTTTCCATTGCCGCTCGCCCCAAAGCTCGAGGGTTTTATTAGCATTGTTCTTACGAAAATAAGGCTCGTCGCTGAGACAAAAAAGCCGAAAGCGCAATTGAGTGTCGGCCTGGACGACTCCAAAGCCGATCAATTCTTTTTTGAAATACAAAGCATGCAGACCTGAGGAAATCTTTTCTTTTTCATTGAAGCAATTGGCAAAAGCCCAGCGATGTCCCCGCTTCAGATATTTGGTCACATCGCGAGTGAGCTGGAGACTGGGTAAGTTTTCAGGGGCATGGACAAGGCTCATCCGCGGCAATATTCTACTGCGGGCTTGTACAGTCATGCTAAATTGGTGGCCAAGCAGAAATTGGCGCCTCAATGGCAAAAATTTGGAAATTTTTGCTGGCAACCCCAGAGATTCATTGACCCTTCTGAGACAGTCGCTTAAATGAAAGGCGAACAAATCGACCCTTTACTCACATCGACTCAACGGAGAAGAAAATGGCAAAAAAAGCCCCTGCAAAAAAAGAAGCAAAAAAGCCTAAAAGAAAAGCTGTGACTGGATTTTCACCACTGAAATTCCAAGACCACACCATCACACAAAAGCGCTCAGGCCGCTTTCAAGTTGTGACTGCAAAAGGTAAAACTGTGAACGGCGCTGATAAAACAAGCCTTTTGCTTGCTGCCAAAGTTCTGAAAGGCTCATTCAAAAAAGCCGCAGCTGAAGAAACTGCTCCAGCAGCAAATTAATTTTCAGTTTTCATTTTATCGAATTTTAAAAAGCTCTGATCAAAAGTCAGAGCTTTTTTTTATTATTGAAGGGTGCCAGTCTGCACGTTGGTTGATGGAGCAAAGGCCGCTAATTTTTGGCTGACGGCCATCAGACTCTGAGTCAGGGACTCGGCATTTTGTTCGAGGACTTTCATTTTTGAACTCTGCGCTTCTTTTTTCAAAACGCGCGCTTCTTCGATCAAGGGTTGCAATTGCAAATCCAATTCCGACAAACGAAAAGTCAGCTTGGTGCGATCGTCCTCGGAGAGAACTTCGCCTTCGGGACGCCTGAGCTCTTTCATCTCTTGCCCCAGGGCATTGACCTTTTCAGCAAGATTTTTGAAAGCCATCAATTTTTCGTCCTGCTCGGATTGACGAGCTTGAACCGCCTCAGCCTTGGCCGCAACAATCGCCGCCGCAGCCTCTGCTTGTGCTCGCGAATTATTGAGCTGACTCGAAAGATCAATGACATCTGTCGAGACCGCTTCCGCAGTTTCCGAAAATCTGGTCATCAAGCGGCGCACTTGGGTAAAATCAAATTCCGATTTTAATTCCATCTCCTCAATGCGAGCACTGAGCCGATCCAGCTCCGCAAAGTGACCAGCCAGAGTCAAAACAGATTGAACAAGAGGAGACACATCTTTAATTTTATTTGATTCACTCATAAGCATTTTTTGGCAAAAACCACCAAGAAAGGCAAAATAAATGAGTTTCCCAGCAAAGCTGTGAAGAAAGGTTCAAGATTTGGCAGAGACCTTCCTTTAAACGTAAAGCCTCGGTGAAGATAAGGAAGTGATTCTTTCGCATGACCAATTTGTCATTTAACTATCATCTCTAAATATAGATTTTCCAAAAGAGAAAGTACCCTCTCTGCCTTTTCTGACTTTGACGATAAAAATTTCTGATAAAACTCTAACAATAAGGGACGAAAGGTGATCCACACTCCCAGGATCGTTGAAGATAAGGATAAGCCTAGATACAATAACTCTCTCGCATCACCTTCGTTAGTAATACATATTTCTATGTATCGTTGATATATAACTAATAGACAGGCACCTAAAAATGATGCGACTGCTAGAGTTCGAAAACGAGTTACTTCTTTGAATTGAGATTTCCTCTTAAGGCTTTCAATTAAATATTCAATTTGGCTACGAGAGTAAAGTTTTTTATCTTTAAGATATTGAGTTAACTCTTGAATTTGAATATTTAAAAATGACATTTCCCGAACATCTATACCTAAATATTTTTTAGCTGCATATTTCAAAGTACTACCGATAATAATCCCTCCTACTAAGGCTGATAAACAAACTGAAAGGTTGATCGGAAATCCCATGTGGACCTTTTTCATTACATATATTAAAGCACCACAAAAAAATATTGAGATAACGATACATACAATCACAACCCATTTGATTTTAGAGTAGATCATTTTCCATCTCGTCAGTTCTTGATCTACATATTCTACCAATTCATCAATCACGACAAATCTCCGTAATGCTATTTTAATTTTTTAAGTAATTCTTCATAAGCCTCAGGAGCGCCTTCGCTGGCACACCATTCTTTGACCTTCTTATGATTAAACGGAAATTTTTCTGCAACCAAAACTGCTTGGTCCAAACACTCGCGAGCTTTGAAGTGAATGTACGAAGCCAATCGATCTCGAATGCAATCTGTTGGAGAATAGATGTAAAGTGTTTGGCCATCAATTTTCTTTGCATCTGGCCTGATGTGAATATCATCGCCAATTCCGGCTGGACCAAACATAAATTCGACAAATTTTTCACATTGAGGGTGAACATAATGTCGTCCTTTTGTTTTTTGAAATCCAATGGATTCTAAAACTTCTGTTAATTTTCCTTCAGCATAAGTTTTTAGAACAAAATCAAGATCTCCCGATTTATAGATACCGTCGGAATAGATCGCGGCCACGGCACCACCAACCAAAATCGTTTGAATTCCATTTTTTGCTAAATTCCAACCGACGAATAGCCAGACATCTTCTTCAGTTGCCGTTTCCCATTTTGGCGCTTTCACTTGACGGGCTTTCCCTTACGCCTAGGGCGACGGCGAGCTCCAAATAACTTGGTGCGCTCAGAAAGCGGAATGGATTCATAAGTAATTTCAATCAAATCTTTGACGGGCTTAGCGAGTGCTGATTTCGGATTAAACGAATAAACCCTAGACCTCCCCGCTTCTTTCGAGACAAGCACTCCTGAAACTTCGAAGCGATTGAGTTGTTGGATGACGGGATTCAGCGCAATCCCAAAATCTTTAGCAATCCCAGAGCCATGCGACTCTCCATAATGAAAAATATGAAGTAAAACTTTTTCGGCGGTTTTGTTCCCAAAAATTCCTTCTAGCATAGGACTTATTATCAACCAGATTTTGGTTCATATCAACCAAAATCTGGTTGGTAGGATAGAGGTTACGGGGCTCATTTTTCAGCTATCTGCATTCCCGGATTTGACAGATGGGTATGCAGTAAATAGTTAGCCAACTTCCAAGTCATCCTTAAGACGTGTCAGTAATCCAGCGGCTGGTTGGGCGTAAGAGCTGAGCCAGCGTTCATAAATCCGCTGAATGGGTTCCACATTCAGATAATTCCAGCGGAATTTTCCTTCGCGCTTGGCGATCACTAATCCCGCTTCCGTCAAAACATTTAAGTGAAGCATTGTGGTACAGCGGTCCAGGCCCTTCAACTTCATTGCAATCTCACCCGTGGTTCGAGGCTTTTCTTTCAACAAATCAAGGATTTGACGGCGATTGTCGTTCGCAAGAGCGTCCCAAACTAAATTTTCTCTGGCTTTTTTCATGTTATTATTATATAACATATAAAAACACGATGCAACCGAAAGGAATTTCATGGAACTCAAATTTTCCGTGCAAACTAAAATTAACAAACCACTGACCGAAGTCTTTGATGCTGTCATTAATCCAAGAAAAATTGAGGGCTACTTTTGCAATAAAGCCGATGCTCCCCTCGTCGAAGGACAAACGGTGCATTGGACATGGACTGCGAAACCAGTCACTCACTCTGTGAAAGTAAAACAGATTGTTCCAAACTCGAAAATTGTCATCGAATGGCCTTCTTCCATTGGCGGAACAACGGTTGCGGAAATGTCATTCAGTGCTCTTGAAGACGGTCGAACCATGGTCAGCATCTCAGAATCAGGATGGCCCGACAGCGCCGAGGGTTTAAAAGCCAGCTATAAAAACTGCGAAGGATGGCAACACATGATCTCTTGCATGAAAGCCTATCTTCAACACGGAATCGATTTACGCAAATGAAACACACCGGTGGATGCCATTGCGGCAAAGTCAGATATGAAGTCGAGATGAAGGTCGAAAATGCGATGTCTTGCAATTGCTCGATTTGCTCCAAGCGCGGAACTCTGCTTGATTTTGTTCCTGAAACAAACTTTAAGCTGTTAACTGGCGAGAACGATCTCAGCGATTACCAATTCAACAAAAAAATAATTCATCATCTCTTTTGCAAAACCTGCGGCATTGTTTCCTTCAGCAAAGGCACAACACCCGACGGCACAAAGATGATCGCCATCAACGTCAGATGCATCGACAATGTCGATTTGTCGACGCTGAAAATTCGGGAGTATGATGGGAAGAGTATTTAGATTAAAAGAAACTTACCAAATAGGACGAGTATTAAACCTGTGGCTGGGCTATTGCTGCCCAATACGTATCAATATGAAACACTCTTTTATACCTATCGAATTAAAACCCACTTTTCGATATATCTAATCGAATATATCGAAAATATTGACATTTTTCGATATATTGACTACTCTCTATCGAAAAGGAGTATTATCTCGATGTATAACCCCAAACAGGCCTTTGACTTAAAAGACCTACCTCCACCAATAAAACTAACGAGTCATCCTAATTTAAATGCGTTTTTTGCCCTCGCAAATAAAGCGCAGAAGGCAGTTTCTGAGTTAAAGGGTTCGCTATCAAATATGGACAATCCAGACATATTATTGAACTCCTTATATCTACAAGAATCTATCAGTAGCAGTGCGGTTGAAAACATACACACAACTATTGAGTCAGCGCTAGAAGACGAAACGAAACCAGAGAAAGAAAGAAGTCATGCCAACAAAGAAGTGTTGAACTATAGAGATGCGCTTTTAGGTGGTGAAAAATCTCTAGAAAAATACGGGCTATCTTCACGTACAATAAAAGCTATTCACAAAAATCTTAAGGTCAATAGAGGTGTCCCAGGTGAATTTCGGGAACAACAAAATAGTCTAACGAATGAACTTGCCGACGGCTCGAGCCAAGTCATTTACACGCCTCCCGTCCATAGAGATATCAATAAACTACTTGGCAATTGGGAAAGCTTTGCAGATAAAAACGAAGATTTCATTCCACTCATCAAAACTGCAATTTGCCACTATCAATTCGAAGCAATTCATCCTTTTGAAGATGGGAATGGACGAACAGGACGTATATTAATGGTCCTGCAGTTAGTTCAAGAGGGTTTACTTGATTATCCCGCATTGTTTATTAGTGGCTATTTAAGTGAATTCGAGAAGAAATATAAAAAACTATTACTCGAAGTGACTATTAAAAATAATTGGTGGGACTTTATTGAATTCATGATTATTGGATTTGGGCATCAGGCCGCTCATACTCAGCACGCATTACATAAACTCGATATAGCCCGATTAGAATTGATCATTAAATTAACGGAAGACAAAAAGAGTGCAATCAAAAAATCCAGTATTGAAACCGTGATCAACCATATCTTTGCAAATCCGACGACACATTCAAAATTTATGGAAGAGGAAACTGGGATTCATTGGCAAACTTGCACAAAATATCTCAACTACCTGTCAGAAATTAAAATTCTGAGTCAGGAAAAAAGCGGCCGTTACAGATTTTTTTCCAATAATTTAGCGCTAAGCGCTTTAAATAAAAATTTGGGAAACAAGTTTTAAATCTAAAAATAGAAGCCAAAGGTAGAAGGCTGTGATTGTTGGGATCATGCGAGCACTCAAAATCAGCGTTTCTTTTCCGCTTCTCTCTGGCGAACAGCCTTCAATTCATCCAAAACAAGGAGGTCTTTCGGTCTCTTCATTTTTTCTTTTGCGGTAATCAGGTCATCCAGCGAGATGACTTTACAGCTATAGCCACCGATCAAAACAAAATCTATTTTTGCTTCAAGCAGGCGTTTCAGAAGGAGGTTTAGATTCTCCATAAATCTGCTTTCTTGCTTTTAGCAATTCTTGAAATGTCTCAAAAGCTCTTTGATGATTGAGCAGACGTTCTTCAGGAGTCAGGGAAAGATTGAATTCAATAAGACTAATATCTAAAATCGCTTTTTCTTTGGCATCAAACTGTTCAGGCTTCGTTTTTTGTTCATGCCATTCTTTAGAGAGAAATTTGGCGGAGTGGACGGGACTCGAACCCGCGGCCTCCCGCGTGACAGGCGGGCGTTATAACCAACTTAACTACCACTCCGCAAGTTGGGTCAAAGAGCCATCGTTTATATCGACGGCTCACTCCCCGATCAACTGAAATTTTGCAAAAACCTGAAAAGCTGGGGGTTTGCTCAAATTTAAAGCAGTTTAAGGACATCAAGACAAGGCATCGACTCCGATCATCTCTTCAGCAGGTGCATTCTCAAGATCTTGGAAGTTCCAAAGCCCTTGATCCAGCATTTGCGAGACGTGGATGTTGCTCATCGCTTTGAGCATCGAGTTGCCCATTTGTGGAATCTCTTTTTCGAGTTCTTTGATCAGACTTTTGATTCGTTGGCGTTTCATGCCGTCTTGCGAGCCGCACAGGTTGCACGGAATGATCGGAAACTCCCACGCCTTCGCCAAAACTGTGAGGTCTTTCTCGGCCACGAAGCTCAGTGGTCTAATGATCACGTTGCGTTTGTCATCGGACTTCAGCTTTGGCGGCATGGTCGCCGTCTTGCCGGTGAAGAACAGATTCATCAGTAGAGTTTCCATTAGATCATCGCGGTGATGCCCCAGAGCCATTTTTGTAAAGCCGTTGGCGTGGGCATAGTCGTAAAGAATGCCGCGTCTGAGACGCGAACACAGGGAGCAGTAAACTCCGCTGGTGACTTTTTCTTTGACGATGGAATAGGTGTCTTTCGCAATGATCGTAAGCTTGATGCCCAAAGACTCGACCCAAACCCTGAAGGCCTCAGGATTAAATCCGGGATGGCCTTGATCGAGCATCACGGCTTCGATTTCATAATCATAAGGCGCGCGTTTTTGGATCTCATGCAAGAGCGCCAGTAAGATGCTGGAATCCTTACCGCCGGAGCAGCACACCATCACTTTGTCGCCGTCCTGAATCATATTGTACTCGGCCATGGCTTCAACCATGTCTTTTCGAATCTGCACAGCGTTTGGATTTGAGAAATCGACCATAGGCTATATCTAGAATTGGCCCTCTCTTTGGTCAAGGATAGTTCTTTTATTTTGAGGGAATCTTGATTTGAGTGTTGTTCGAAAAAGGCATTAAATATTTGAAATGAAGTCTTGGCATATGCTTATTTTCTGCGTCTGTATTGTTCTGATTTTTTTCGGAATGTTTCACTTCGCTGCGTGATTTTTTCGTTCCCTCTTTAGTTCAGGTGCCCTCTGACTTTTTCCATAAATAAATGCATCTGTCTTTTCACGGACTCGTTGTCGTGATTGTTAAAATCAAACCACAACATCAAGCGATCTTCGGGATGATATTTGGCTTTGATTTGTGCGATCACGTCCTCAGGGCGCCCCGCGATGGTATTGGCCACGGCCGTTGCCACTTTCTTCGGATCCAAAGTTCCTTCCATGGCCCGCCAGTAATTCTGCCAAGCCTTCTCCGCCATAGCTTTGGCTTTTTCCGGAGTGTCTTCAAGGAAAAGTAAAACCGTGCGCGGCATGTGCTCGCGTTTCCAAGGCCCCCCTTGAGAGTTGAAATGCTTTTGCATTCTTTGATGAGTTTCTTCGATCACATTGGTCGGCGTGATCGAAAGATTGAAAACTCCGACTGGCAAAAATTGATTGGCTAAAATTTGCGCTTCAGGATCATGACTGCCAATAGTGAGTTTCAAATTTTCAAGTGGCGCTTCAAACGGAATGACTCCGACTTTTTCAAAATTCCAATGATGCTTCAGAATGATTTGCTCATTGCTAATTTTTTCATTGGAAGCCTTCGCTATGGCGAAAGCCTTTTCCCACTGGCTGACTTCGCGAAAGTCCTTGGCCGACAGAGTCCGATGAGAAATATCTGCACTTGAGATTTTTTCTCCGCGCAACACACGCAAGAAAATTTCAGTGGCCTCTTGAAAGTATTTATTTTTGATCACATCCCAAGCCGCTTTTTCAAGCTCGGTCTTGGGGTAAAATCCGTAAGGCGTATTGGAAAAAGGAAACCGCCCCGAAGCAAAACCCAATTGCAGCTTCCTGTGCTCCCCGTCTTTGAGGCCATGCAAGGACAAGAAAGTTCTCACCGCTTCCGCATGAGCCAGTGGGCCACCGTTACAAATAATATTACGAATGGCCGAACCCACATTGATTTTTTTGGTCTCAGCAAAAACCTTATGAGCCACTTGCAAGATATCCGTGTTGAGCCCAATCTCGCCGCGAAATTCCGGAATCACTCCCCCTGGATTTTCTTTTTGCACCTGACAAGAGAGATGCGTTTCCGCTACCCATGCGGTTTCAAAACCAAGCTCGTCGGCAAAGCGAACTTGATCGAAAAAGTTGCGAAACATTTGCTTTTCACTGGGCAAAAACCCATCAACTTCGGTCTGACAAATAGAGAGAAACAGATCAAACTTCATCCATCGACCATAACGCGGCGGCTCTTTTCTGGTCAAGAGCTGCATGATTTCTTGAACGAGTCAGCCGCCTAGCGCATTCTGCGGCAATGGCACTCAAAAAATTGTTTTGGATTGATATGGAGATGACCGGACTTGATGTCCAAAAAGAAGTCATCATCGAAGTGGCGGTCATCATCACGGACCTCGATTTTAAAACCCTCGACACCTACGAAACCGTCGTCAATCAACCGCAAACCTATTTGGATCGCATGGATGATTGGAACAAAGATCATCATTCAAAATCAGGCCTTTTGGCAAAAATCCCGCGCGGCAAATCTCTGGATGAAGTCGAGGAGGATCTGATCAAGCTTGTTGAAAAGCACTGGCCAAGAATTGAGAAAAAAGAAGACAAAGTGATCTTGGCTGGAAACTCGATCATGCAAGATCGCTTGTTTATCGATAAATACATGCCGAAGTTTGCAAGTTTTCTGCACTATCGCATTTTGGACGTCAGCAGTTGGAAAATTATTTTCAACAACAAGTACAATCTCAAACACGAAAAAACGAACTCGCACCGAGCCCTCACTGATATTCAAGAGAGCATCGATGAGCTTAAATTCTACCTCAGCAAATTACATTGACGTGGCAATAGCCGATTGAATTTCTTGAGCTTTGCTCAAGTGTTCCTGCACATGGTGCGCGTACTGACAGCTTTTCGCTGGCATAAGGATTGCGTTCTATCGTTGTGGGGGCTCACTCCAAGGACCTCAGTGTTTTTCAGGGAACAAAGAGTGAGCGGATGTCAAAAAAGTGATCAACATATTTATATTTTCTCGCTGAATTCCGATGGGATAGTGGCAAACGTCCAGGGGGATTTTCAATGTCTCAAAATAGAACAGCTCTCGCTATTCCAGCTTTTTTTATTCTCACCGTCGGCGTTCTTTTTGGTTATCAAAATTGCGCTCAGAATGGTTTTGAAACTGCTGATCTTGCCTCCGATACAAGTATGGGACTTGGTCATCGCCTGACCAATGATGCTGCGGCCATGAATCACATTCAATATTTCGGTTACTACGGCAGTGCTTTTGAAAATGTGGCTTTGGGCGATTATACCAAGGCCATCAGCGATCATGCCAATCTCACTTGGATCGTGGTTGGCAATGTTCCCAAAAAATTAGCGGAAGCCCAAGATCTGGGCATGAAAGCGATGCTTGATATTCAATGGGTCTTTATGGATGCGAACTATCATCTTCGGCCCGATATGATGACGTCATGGAAAAATTTCGTGAAAACAATTCTTCCTTATCGGGACACCATCGCAGCTTTTTATCCGATGGATGAACCTTATGGAAACGGCGAGAACAAAGGCGTCAGCGATGCCGAAATAAAAAGCAATATCGAAGCCATTGCTTCCATCACAAAAAGTACTTTCCCAGAAATTCCGGTGGCGGTGATTTTTTCTCCAAAAGAGGTGAAAGCCTCAAAAGCAATTCCTGTTGGTTTTGATTGGATTGGTTTTGATTGTTACGGAAAATTTAATGAATGTTACAAAGATCACTCCGTGACCTACTACTACAATAATTTAAAAAGTCGTATCTCGGGCTCGCAGCGTTTGATGCTGGTCCCTTGGGGATACAAAGCTGGCTATCCTTCAGCTGGTGACATCAACGACCGCAATAATGCCGCCGGCCAATATTGGAATTTGGCAATCTCAGAGCCTTTGGTTGTCGCCGTTGTTCCTTTTCTTTATCAAACTTATACCGACAGCACTGGCGCTCACGTGACCGGAGCTCAAGACATGCCGCCGTTGATACAAACTTTCAAGCAAATGGGTCAGCAAGTTATAAGATCTCAAGTCGGTGGCATCACTCGGGGGCCCGTGACAGAGGTTGCTCATGCGATTGCAGGAAATATTGATGGCGTCACTTCGTCTGGCACAAATCAATGGATCATCAGTGGTTGGGCTTGTGCGCAAGGACTCAATAGTGCCATCAATGTCGATCTTTATGTTGGCGGAGCCGCCGGCGGTGGCGGAACTTATATCAGTCGCACACTCGCAAATAAATCCAGCGAAGATGCTGTTGCCAGTGCTTGCCGTGCCATTGGCACAACTTATCGTTTTCAGATTCCAATCTCTTCAGGCCTCGCCTCCTCCCAAGGTGGAAAGAAAATTTATGTCCACGGGATTTCTCCCGTTGGTGGAGTGAACTTAGCGATTGCGGCTTCTGGAAATTATGCTATTCCGACAGTGTCATCACCGACAACAACCACTCTGCCACCATTATCTGGCGGCGGAGTAAATCCTTCTGATAAAGGGACGCCCGCGCCAACTCCAGTCTGTTTAAAACAAAATGTGTCTCCGACTTATTGTGAAGTGAATTATTATTGCGGCAGTACTCAAGTCGGTTCCACAAAAACCAATGTGACCGATGGAACCTATGTGGACTATGCCAACACCGCTTATCCTGTCGGCACAATTCTTACGACATTTACGATTCCTGGCTACACCATGGTGCGCGCCTATTTTCAATTCCGCTGCCAAGCCAATGGCTGGGTCGCGAACGACCCCAATAATCCGAACAACTGGTGCACACTCAACAAATCACTACCGAGCACGGACTCTCGCTGTGCCCCTCCCGCTCCTCCGCCAGGTGGTGGTGGAAAAGGTGGCGGCGATGATGGCTGTTTTATTGCTGGCACTCCGATCTTGATGGCAGATGGCTCGCAAAAATCCATCGATCAAATCAAAGTCGGCGATCAGGTTGTTGGTTATGATGAAGAGTTAAAACAACCCATTGCTCAAACCGTGGTCAAACTTCATCATCACCAGGCCAATGACCAAAACTTGCATGAATTTCATATGAGTGACGGCTCTGTCTTTACCGCCAACAGCATTCATCCGATTTTTGTGGTCGAGCAAAATTCTTATTTCCAAACCGCCGAGATCGCACAAATGTGGCGACAAGGAACAAGAATTTCCTTCCAGCGCGCCGATGGACAAATCGTTTCTGTGAAATCCGTCTCAGTGAAAAAAGACTTCGTTCCCGTCTACAATTTCGAAGTTGAAGGCGTCAAAAACGTCAGCAATGAATTTGGCATCTACGGAGACGGCCACAACTATTACGCCGATGGCTTTCTTGTGCACAACGCGGTCTATGGCCACGCCCTTGGCAAAGTCGTCGAGCTTGGAATTCTTGGAGTTCCATCTTTCGCCATGAAACCTCTTAAGAAATAAAAAGCCGAAGCATTGAGCTTCGGCTTTTTATTCTATCGAAAGAACGTCGTACCTAGTAGCGGTAATGATCTGGCTTGAATGGACCGTTGTTGTCCATGCCAAGGTACTTCGATTGTTTTGAAGATAGCTTGGTGAGTTTTACGCCGATTTGTTCCAGATGAAGAGCCGCGACTTTTTCGTCCAAATGTTTTGGCAAACGATAGACGTTGATCTCTTGGTACTTATCACGATTGGTGAAAAGTTCCATTTGCGCAATCACTTGATTCGAGAATGAATTCGACATCACAAAACTTGGATGCCCAGTCGCACAACCTAAATTCACCAAACGACCTTTGGCCAAAACAATAATGCTGTTCCCGTTTTTCAGAGTGTGAATGTCCACTTGCGGTTTGATTTCGCGCATTTTTGAATTTTTGTTGAGCCATGCCATATCGATTTCGATATCAAAGTGACCAATGTTGCAAACAATGGCGTTGTCTTTCATTTTTGCGAAATGTTTTTCAGTGATGATATCGCAGCAGCCTGTGGCGGTGACAAAAATGT
>Ga0134125_10000289_pt1 | contig 71195 bp, 57 predicted proteins | sample KB31751_FD_96464 | JGI IMG/M metagenome (GOLD analysis project Ga0134125, IMG submission 96464) | Terrestrial soil microbial communities with excess Nitrogen fertilizer from Kellogg Biological Station, Michigan, USA - KB3-175-1 | ecosystem: Environmental > Terrestrial > Soil > Unclassified ... | reverse complement strand
CGCAGCGTCGATACTCACTTCGAAACGGGACAGCCCGGCATTTTGCGGGTCGAAGTCGATAGCGCCCTGCAACCCGGTGAAACTCCCGGTGACGGCGAAGCCGAAATTGTCGACCGTGAATTGAACCGACGAACCCTCGTCGACCGGTTTGTATTGCGCGCCTACCCCCGTCGCGGAAAGAAGTGCCGCCGATAAGAGAAGCGCATGAGACGCCCGGGTCAGCTTTGCGGATACGAGAAGCGCGGGGAGCGCCCTGAATAGCGCCCCCGATATTAAAAGCGTTGGTTTCATCACTCGCCTCCCTCCGTGAGCGGCTCATCCGTCACCGCCAGCGTATGGCGATGCTCCATGTAATTTACGCTCGTCAGCCCCAATACGCTTCTGAGTCTGTCCGCCGGTACCTTCATGGGACCAGGGGAAGGCGCGCTACCGGGCGCCGGCTGGGGGAATGCGGTGCTGCAAGCCGTATGAAACGTGATATTTCCTTCTACCTTTTGAATGGTCTGGTGGATATGACCGTTCAGCACCGAGACGGATCCAAAACGTTTCAATAGCGCCAAAGCCTGTGCGCCATCCTCCGTTCCCCAGCCCCATTGCGGGTACACCTCCCAGAGGGGAATATGCGCGAACACGACGATCGGCATGCTGGCAGAAAGATCCCGGAGATCATCCGCCAGCCATTTCAACTGGTCGGCACCGATATAGCCCAGGCCACCGTCAACGTGGTTGGTGACATTGTTCAGGCCGATAAAATGAACGCCGTGCGCATCGAAACTATACCAGCCGTCGCCCTTCGTTCCTTTTCCAAATCGCTCGAGATAAAGCTTTCCATTGTCCGTCACGTCGTGTTCTCCGGGCACATAAAAGATCTTTTCGGTCCGCACGCTTTTCAGGGACTGGTCGAGGGTGTCGAATTCCTCCGCCTGCGCGAGATGTGTCAGGTCACCGGTATGCAGCACGAAAGCCGGTGCCGAGGGCATCGCGTTGATCTTGCCGATAGCCGCCTGCAGCGTCCCCACCACATCCGTATTGGCCGGCCGGTTGAACCCGATATGGCTGTCGCTGATCTGCACGAAGCTGAAATCGGCCGCCGGCAGGATCAGTCCTTTGCGAAGGCCACCCGTTGTCCGGTCGATCATTTGGCTCATGCCGTAAGATCTCATGACGCCGCCAGTCATCATCCAAAGGACGCCTGTTCCCGCCCAGGCCATGCATTCCAGGAACCCTCTCCTGTCGACCCCGTCGTTATTGGCTTCGGGGTGTTGAATTTCTTTTGATCGCAATGAATTTTTCATGACACAAATAAATAACGACCTGATCCCTCCCGCTAATCTTTTACACCATCCGGCCGAATTGCTTGATGAATCCGTAGATTCGCACCATGTCAAACCGCAAAGAATTCCTGAGGCAGTTGGGCCTCGGCACCGCCGGCTCCCTTTTCCTTCCGCGCTTTGCCGCCGCTTCAGCGCCCGATTTCCCTCCGGAAGCCCTATCGCCCCAAGGCCCTTATCCTTTTCCCCGCAGCACACCCGAGCAGCAAGGCATTTCTTCCGCTTCGATCCGCGCTTTTCTCGCAGCGGTTCGCGCGAGCGGGCAGGAATTCCATAGCATCATGATCATCCGTCACGGTCATGTAGTGGCGGAGGGCTGGTGGTATCCTTTCGGCCCCGACCAACACCAGCAATTGTATTCGCTGAGCAAAAGCTTTACCGGTACGGCCATCGGCATCGCAATCGATGAAAAGAAGCTGAAGCTGGACGACCCCGTGATTTCCTTTTTCCCAAAAGACCAGCCTTCGTCGGTGAGCACCAACCTGGCGAAACTGAAGGTCCGTCACCTCTTAAGCATGTCCGTCTGCCAGGAGAAGGACTCGATCCTCACGCTGGAACATACGCCGCCCGGAACGACCTGGGAAGAGACCTTTCTGGCGCTGCCGGTCGTATACGAGCCAGGCACCCAATTCCTGTACAACTCGGGCGCCAGTTATATGCTCAGTTCCATCATCCGGCAGGTTACCGGCCAAAACGTCCACGCCTGGCTAAAAACGCGGCTCTATGTGCCGCTGGGTATTACTGGCGCCAGCTGGACCGAGAATGCCGAAGGCGTGAATATGGGCGCTTCCAACCTTCGCATCCGCACCGAGGATATCGGAAAACTCGGCCAGCTGTACCTGCAGCAGGGTAAATGGAACGGCCGCCGGCTGGTTAGCGGGGAATGGGTAACGTTAGCGACGAAAAAGGAGATCGGGACGGGAAAACAGGACAGCTCATGGGGATATGGCTATGGCTTTCAATTCTGGCTGAACCCGCCCGGCGGGTTCCGGGCGGACGGCGCATACGGGCAGTACAGCATGGTCTTTCCGGAAAAAGATACGGTAGTCGCGATCACGAGTGAAAGCGCCGATAAGGAAGCGACGATGCATACCGTTTGGGACCATCTTTATCCCGCGCTGACCGACCACCGGACCTTGGCGTCGAGCCCGGCGGAATACCGGAAACTCCGGCAGGAGCTACAGGAGCTTGTCCTGCCGCCGCCTCAATTGTACCGGGTCTCACCCGAATCGGCCGCCTTGTCCGGCAAAATTTTCACACTCGATCCAAACGACTTCCATGCAAAAGCCGTTTCGTTCCGGTTTCCGGGCGACCGCATTGTTTTCACCCTGATAGAGGAAGGCAAGCCCGATATCGTCATTACCTGCGGGATCAACAAATGGATCATGAAGGGCAACCGAAAGCCTTCTGCGCATTCGTTGTTTTCGCTTCGCCGGATCGACTTTGACTCGCCGGTCGCCGCCAGTGCAGGCTGGAAAGACTACCACACGCTGGTGCTGACCTTCCGTTACGTCGAGGCGATCCATGGAGACACCCTCACCTGCATCTTCGACAAGGACAAGCTCCGCATCCAGTTCCTGTTCAGCGGGGCGCGAATGGACAACCGCCCGGATGAGCGGCCGGACATTACGGGAACGATGCGGACCTAAGCGTCCCCGCAGCGGGCCGGTAGGCCCGGATGTGCTACCTTCGCAGCGTCGATGGCCAATCCCTATATATCGCTGCTCCGGACTGCCTGGCGTTACGCTCGCAGGGACCGCAAGAAATATCTCAAGGTGTACGCGATGTTCATTATCGCCAACGCGATCTGGTCGCTGACGCCGCTGCTGCTCGGGTGGTACTTCGACAAACTTCAACATGATACCCGGCACATCCTGCGGTATACGGGTATTTATGTCATCACGTATATCGCGCTGAAGTTCTTTCAGTGGTGTTTTCACGGACCCGCCCGGGTCATGGAGCGAAGCCTCGCCTTCGACCTCAGCCGCAATTTCCTGCAGGAAAAATACCACCAGGTCCTCCACCTGCCGGTGAAATGGCACCAGGACAATCACAGCGGGGCGACCATCAACCGCGTCCGGAAGGCCTACGAGTCGCTCAGGGAGTTCTTCGACCGGGGCTTCACTTACGTCAACGCTATCACGAAATTCATTTTCTCCGTGGGCGCCATTCTTTATTTCCTGCCCGTCGGGTATGGTGTGACCGCGCTCTGCCTCGGCGCGGTCAATGTCTTTGTCATTCGCAGCTTCGACAAGCCATTTGTCAAAACGCTGGAAGAAGTGAACGAGAAGGAGCATATCGTTTCGGCAACCTTGTTCGACAGCCTTTCGAACATCATGACCGTTATTACGCTTCGACTCGAGAGGAGCATGGAGACGGGCCTGATGAAAAAATTCCAGCAGATCTTCAGGCCGTTTCGCAGGAATGCGATCATCAATGAATGGAAATGGTTTTGGGCGGAGATGGTGATCGTCTGCATTTACGGGCTGATCACATTCGGATATGTCTATCAGCACTGGACGCCGGGCCGGACGTTTGAGATCGGAGCCCTTGCGGCGCTGCTATTATACGTAAACCAGTTCAACAGCGTATTCCAGGACATGGCCTGGATGTACACCGACGTGGTCCAATACAATACCAACGTCCAGACCGCTGCCACCCTCAGCGCAGCTTATGCGCAGCAGCATCGCGCCGACCGGCCGGACGGCTTGCCCGAAGACTGGAAGACCATCAGCCTCCGCGGCCTGAACTTTACGCACCTGCCGACCTATGATGCCAGCCAGCATGCCCAAAGTCTCCACGACCTGCAACTGACCATTCGGCGGGGCCGCAGGATCGCGCTGATCGGGGAAAGCGGCAGCGGGAAATCGACCCTGTTGTCTTTGTTGCGGGGACTTTATCAACCGGAACCGGGGTTGGAGATCGAGGTGGCGCCATCCGAAACGAACGAGCCCGACGCCCAGGCCTGGTTGGACCGTATCAACGAAGACGTCACCCTTTTTCCCCAGGAGCCCGAGATCTTTGAAAACACGCTGGCCTATAATATCACACTCGGTTTGCCGTTCAGCGAGGCGGAGATCCTGCAGGTGTGCGAGAGCGCGCATTTCACCGAGGTCGTCCGGCAATTGCCGCAGGGGCTGGAATCGGATATCCGCGAAAAGGGCGTGAACCTTTCCGGCGGGCAAAAGCAACGCCTTGCCCTGGCCCGCGGTATCCTTGCCGCGCGGGACAGCAGCCTGGTCCTGCTGGACGAGCCGACGAGCAGCGTCGACCCGCGCACGGAGGCACTGATCTATGAAGGTTTGTTCAGGGTCTTCGCGGACAAGGCGATCATTTCGTCCATTCACCGTCTTCATATGCTCCCCCGCTTCGACTATATCTACATGCTTCACCGGGGTCGGGTCATTGCCGAGGGCAGCTTCGACGACCTGCGTGCGAACAACCCGGATTTCCGCGAGCTATGGCGCCACCAGCAGGAGGCTACGGATCTACCCCCGCGAGCTCGAGACTCTTCTTTTTGAGTCTCCGGATCTCGACATCCTGGATGATCGGCTCGGGCGTCAGCACGAGCGAGGTCCTGTGCTCCCTCCACCAGCGCTGAGCGGCGATCTCCCTGAATTGAATAACGCCGATGAGGTATTTCCGGTCGGATTCCGCATGCCATTCCTCGATCCATTCGAACCGGTCCCGCGGAATGTATTTCCAATCGTCGAAGCTGAGGTAGATGCGGATGTAGAAGTCGTCGGTCAGCTCATGCGGCGTGTGGTGATACAGTTTTTTGTACTCGTATTTATACTGGTAGCGCAACGCCGACAGGTCGCTCAATATCGCGGAAGCGGTCGGGAACGAGCCGGCGCCCTTGCCATAAAAAAATTGTTTGTCCGCGAACCCGCTTTCGATCACGACGCCGTTGTATTCGTTACGTACAAAGGCCAGGTGGTCATCCTTAGGGACGAACTGCGGGAGGACAAAGGCGGCAACCTTGCCGTTTTGCAACTTCTTCGCCTGCGCGACCAACCGGATGTCAAAGTGTTTTTCCCCGGCCACCGCCGCATCGCCCGCCTGAATATGCTGGATCCCGTTGAAGACCAGCGCCGAAGCCGGTTCCACGATCCCATAGGCGTGCGTCAACAGGAAGGTCCACTTATTGGCCGCGTCATAGCCCTCGACATCCAGCGATGGATCGCTTTCCGCAAACCCAAGCTGTTGAGCCAGCAATAGCGCTTCCTGAAATCCGAGCTTCTCCTCGAACATCTTCGTGAGAATGAAATTCGTGCTCCCGTTGACGATCGCCCTGATCGAATGGAGCAGGTCGTTATCATAGTATTCCTCGAGGTTGCGGATCACCGGGATAGAAGCGCAGGCGGCGGATTCGTACAAAAAGGAGGCGCCCGTTTCCTGCTGCAGCCGGAGCAGTTCCGGCAAATGTTCCGCGATCATTTTCTTGCTGGCGCTGACGACCGACTTCCCACTGCGCAGTGCAGTCGAAACGATCTCAAAAGCGGGTCCGGACTCATTGATCACTTCCACGATCACATTGATCCCGGGATCGTTCAAAACGACGTCACGGTCGGTCGTGAACAATTCGGCCGGTGCATCGCGTTTCTTACCCGGATTTTTGATGACCACTTTTTTGATCGTCGCTTTCAGCGAGGGGGTTTGCCGGAGGACCTTGTATAAGCCTTCCCCGACGACGCCAAATCCGAACAGGCCGATAGTAAGCTGCTTGTGTGTTTCCATTATGCTTTGTGATTTAACATGCTACTGCAATTTTTTGGCTTGATACGGTCGAAGCCGATACGGCATCCAACGCCTGCCGCAGGTCTTCGATCAGATCTTCGGTATCTTCCAGGCCGGCCGATAGCCTGATCAGGCTGTCCGCGACGCCCGCCGCGCGGCGACGTTCGGCCGGGATCGTCTTGTGCGTCATTTGCGCAGGATGCGAAACGAGGCTCTTGATACCGCCCAGACTTTCCGCCAGCCGGAACAACCGGGTTGCGGTCACGAAATCCGTCGCAGCCCCGATCGTACCGGCTTTCAGCGAGAAGCTCACGATGCCGCCGAATCCCTTCGATTGGCCGGCCGCGACCGCATGGCCGGGATGGGCGGTCAGTCCCGGATAATACACCTTGTCCACGGCCGGGTGCTTTTCCAGGAACCCGGCGATAGCCAGGGCGCTGGCACAATGCTGTCTGACCCTCAGGTGAAGGGTTTCGATCCCCCGGATCAGCAGCCAACTGTCAAAAGGTCCCAGAATGGCGCCGGTGGCATTTTGCAAAAACTTCACGCGTTGTCCCAATTCCGGGTCCGCTGTCACCACCAGGCCCGCGATCAGGTCGCTATGGCCGCCCAGGTATTTGGTGCCCGAATGCACGACAATATCCGCACCCAGGGACAAGGGCTTCTGCAATGCCGGCGATGCGAAAGTGTTGTCGACGCAAAGCAGGCAACCATACGCCCTGGCAAGTGCCGCGATCGCCCGGATATCGGTGATCTTGAGGGTAGGATTGGTCGGCGTCTCGATCCAGATGAGTTTCGTTCGCGGCGTCAGCGCGTCAAGCACCCTTTCCACACTGGTGGTGTCAACGTAACGGACGGTGATCCCGAATTTTTTGTACACCTGTTCGAAGAGCCGGAAGGCACCGCCGTAGATATCGTCCACGGCGACGATCTCATCCCCGGTTTCCAGCAACTTAACGACCGCGTCGATCGCCGCCAGGCCGCTGCCAAAGGCAATGCCGGTACTGCCCCCTTCGAGCTGCGCGATCAGGCTTTCCAGGGTAGCACGGGTAGGGTTTCCGGTCCGCGCATAATCATACCCTTTGTTCACGCCAGGCGCGTCCTGGACAAAGGTCGAGGTTTGGTAAATCGGCACGGCGATCGCGCCGGTCAATGGATCTACGGGAATACTGTGAATCAACTTTGTTGTCGCCTGCATGTCAAACAAATTTTACGGTTAAAAAAAGTTTGTTCAGCGACACCTTTACCAAGAGATGATCAGAAAAAAAAAGCTCTTCTGATCTGTCAGAAGAGCTCTAAATATGGTTGTTCGATATTTTCAAGCCGGAATCTGACTTATCTGTCCCGATCTTCCTCGGGATGGAGTTGGCACCTTACTTTCAGCTTGTGTGCAAGCATCAGCAGGTTGTCAAGGCTTCAACGGGCCATTTCCCTCAGCCTTTCTTGATAAGAGATGTTGTAAGAACTGCGGCAAAGATAATGGCGTCAGGCCAATATTCCTAAATTTCCACATGCTTTTTCCGTAACCCGCTGTAAAAGAGGTGCGATGATCTTTTTAACGGATCAATAACGCTGGTTTGGAACGGTTTTTGGCAACCAAAAGGCGGACGATGGAGTACCTCTACGCATAAAACAAAACAACATGAAAACAATGAGCGTCTGGCTGACAGCCCTTGTCGGCGCAACCGTACTATTCCTCGCCGGTTCATTAGTCTCGTGCAACAAAAGCGGTTCCTCGAACAACGCCAACATCCCACCAGGAAAGACGCAGGTCTCTCTGTACATGATGGACGGCCCCGCTTTGTTCGATAGTGTACTCATTGACGTTAGACAGGTCGCCGTCGAGGTCGACACCGCATCCCGTGAGAGCGACAACGACGACCAGGGTCAGTGGGACGACGGCTATTGCGGCCGGGGACGTGACGGTTCGGACAAATCGGTTATCTGGGATACGCTGAACATTACGCCGGGCGTGTATAACCTGCTGGCGCTCCGGAACGGCACGGATACCCTTCTGGCATCCAGCCTCATCACGACCGGCAAGGTCCTGAAGATCCGGATCACCCTTGGCAATGACAACAGGGTGTATACGGACAGCACGACTTCCTATCCGCTTGAAGTATTCGGTCCCAATCCCTATTTCACGGTCAATGTCCGCCGGACCGATGTGGCGACCGTCAGCAACAATCAACTTTCCATGTGGCTGGACTTCAATCTGGCCCGCTCCATCTTCTTCTGGAACGGAGCGTTCCTGCTCAACCCCTACATCGTCGTCTTCAACGACCGGGATATGGCCAAGATCGAAGGCACCGTGCTGCCGGATGGCGCGGGCGCGCTCGTGACCGCCTATACTGCCACCGATACGCTGTATGCGGTTCCCTTCGGGGACGGCGAATACAAGTTCCGGAACGTTCCGACCGGTACTTATTCCCTCGATTTCAAAGGGCTCGACGGGTACCAGGACACCACCATCAGCAATATCGTGGTGGATTCGATGAAGGTCGTCCATGTTCCGACCGTCACGCTCCATAAATAATTGATCCATAATCATTTGAACCTGTCCCTTTGAGGCCGGAGCATCGCTCCGGCCTTTTTTGCAACCACAGCCGCCATTCCAAAAAATTTAGCAAAACCACCCCGCCATTCCGATTGTTGTATGTAAATTGCAATATGTCCAGGAACAATACCGACACCGGGCTTCTCCCGGAAGAAGAATCGATCGAAGTATCCGGCGCCCGGGTACACAACCTTAAGAATATCGACATCCGCATCCCGAAAAACCAGCTCGTAGTCATTACGGGTATCAGCGGAAGCGGGAAATCTTCCCTGGCTTTCGACACGATCTATGCGGAGGGCCAGCGCCGATATATGGAAAGTTTTGGCGCCTATGCACGGCAGTTCATCGGGGACATGGAGCGGCCGGATGTGGACAAAATAACCGGTCTCAGCCCGGTGATCTCCATTGAACAGAAGACGACCAACAAGAACCCGCGGAGCACCGTCGGTACGGTCACCGAGATCTACGACTTCCTCCGGTTGCTCTTCGCCAGGATCGGAGAGGCGCATTCCTACAACACGGGGAAGAAAATGGTAAAGTTCAGCGAGGAAGAGATCGTAGACAATGTCTTTAGAAAGTTCAGGAACAAGAAGATCTCGATCCTTTCACCCCTCGTACGCGGCCGGAAGGGCCACTACCGGGAACTTTTCGAGGACATCCGCAAAAAAGGCTATGTGAAAGTGAGGGTGGACGGCGAGGTCAAAGATCTCGCGCCAAAAATGCAGGTGGACCGGTACAAGATCCACGATATCGAGGTCGTGATCGACCGGATGGCGGTAACCGGGGATATGAAGATCCGGCTTTCCGCCAGCGTCCAAAAGGCCCTGCAGATGGGGAAGGACCTTTTGTTCATCCTCGTCAACGACGATAACCGGGTCCTGCAGTACAGCAAGCAATTGATGTGCGAGGAGACGGGCATCAGCTACGAGGAGCCTTCACCCAATAGTTTTTCTTTCAACTCGCCTTATGGGGCCTGTCCGACCTGCAAAGGCCTCGGCGCAGTGTACCAGATCAGCATGGAGGCGCTCATCCCCGACCGGTCGAAGAGCATCAATGAAGGCGCGATCGAACCGCTTGGCGAAGAACGCGAGGCATATATGTTCCGGCAGGTCCAGCAGCTTGCGAAGAAGAACCGGTTCAGCCTCGATACACCGGTCGATGACATGCCGAAAAAGGCGCTGAACCTTGTCCTGTACGGGAACGAAACGGGAGACAGCAATCCGGAAGTAACCTTCGACGGCAGTGAGACCGGCGGCCAGATCTATGCCGAGGAATATGAAGGACTCGTGAATTCTCTGCGGCGCTGGTTTGCGGGTAGCAATTCGGACTCCCTCCGCGAATGGGTGGAGCGGTTCATGGAACTCACTACCTGCGAGACATGCGGTGGCGCCCGCCTGCGGAAAGAAAGCCTTTGGTTCCGGGTAGGAGAGCGGAATATCGCCGAACTGAGCGCGATGAACCTCAACCGGCTTGCGGAATGGTTCTCGGACGTGGAAAAGAAACTCAACCCGAAGCAGAACATCATTGCCAAGGACATCCTCAAGGAGATCCGCGAACGGCTCCGCTTCCTCCTCGATGTCGGGCTGACCTATCTCACGCTCGACCGCGCCTCGAGAACGCTGAGCGGCGGAGAATCCCAGCGGATCCGGCTTGCCACACAGATCGGCTCCCAGCTTCAGGGTATCACCTATATCCTCGACGAACCAAGCATCGGGCTGCACCAGCGTGATAACCAGCGGCTCATTCATGCCCTGAAGAATTTGCGGGATATCGGTAACAGCGTCCTGGTGGTGGAGCACGATAAGGACATCATGCTGTCGGCGGACTATCTGGTGGACATCGGGCCAAAGGCGGGCCACCATGGAGGCAGGATCGTGGCTCAGGGCCGACCTCCGGCCATGCTGAAACTGGATACACTTACCGCCTCCTACCTCAACGGCGAGCGAAAGATCAGCGTTCCCTCGGAACGGCGGAAAGGGAACGGCAAATACCTCGAACTGAAGGGAGCTAAAGGCAATAACCTGAAAAACGTCGATGTCCGCTTTCCGCTCGGCAAGCTGATCGTTGTCACCGGGGTCAGCGGGAGCGGCAAATCCACGCTGATCAACGAGACGCTTTACCCTATCCTGAGCAAGCACGCGTACAACTCGCGGGTTTCGCCCATGGAATACAAAGCGATCAAGGGGCTGGAACATGTCGACAAAGTAATCGAGATCGATCAGTCGCCTATCGGTCGCACGCCGCGCAGCAACCCTGCCACCTACTGCGGCTTTTTTACCGATATCCGCACCCTTTTCGCGTCCGTTCCCGAGGCCAGGATCCGCGGCTATAACGCGGGGCGCTTTTCCTTCAATGTCAAAAGCGGACGTTGCGATGTCTGCGAGGGCGGCGGAATGCGTGTCATAGAAATGAATTTCTTGCCGGACGTCTACGTGCATTGCGAAAAATGCAATGGCCGCAGGTATAACCGGGAAACGCTCGAGATCCGGTATAAGGGAAAATCCATCAGCGACGTGCTGGACATGACCGTAGACGACGCGGTAGAATTCTTTCAGAACGTGCCCTACCTCTACCGGAAGATCAAGGTCCTGCAGGACGTCGGGCTGGGGTATATCACGCTTGGCCAGTCCGCTGTCACGCTCAGCGGCGGGGAAGCCCAACGGGTGAAACTGGGGACGGAACTGGGAAAGAAGGATACCGGAAAGACCTTCTATATCCTCGATGAGCCCACTACCGGTCTGCATTTCGAAGACATCCGCCACCTGGTGGAGGTCCTCGACAAACTCGTCGATCGCGGGAATACCGTGCTGGTCATCGAGCATAACCTGGATGTGATCAAGGTAGCCGACCATATCATCGACCTGGGGCCAGAGGGGGGTGACGGCGGCGGCCGGATCCTTTTCGAAGGCACCCCAGAGGAACTGACCAGGAACAAGGAAAGCTTTACCGCCAGGTTCTTAAAGGATGAATTAAAATAAAATTTGACAATCCCGGTCTTCCGGCGAACTGACTATGGAAAGGATCATCATTGACATGGACGAGGTGATCGCCGACCCGATGGGCGATATGATCAAATGGTACCGGGAGACGCATGGGGGCGAGGTCGACTGGGATAAGATGTTAGCCGGGTCCTGGGTAAAAGGGTTTCCTGAGGACCATCAGGCGATGGTCATGGACCGGTTGTGCGGTCCCGGATTCTTCCGTCACCTGCCTGTCATGAAGGATAGCGTCGATGTCCTCCGGGAATTGAACGAACGGTACGAAGTGTACATCGTGTCGGCGGCCACCGAATTTCCCAATTCCCTAAAGGACAAGCTGGAGTGGCTGGGCGACCATTTCCCGTTCCTCAGCTGGAAGCAGGTGGCGCTTTGCGGCAGCAAGGATCTGGTCTTCGGAGATTATATGATCGACGATCACGTGAAAAACCTGAAGAATTTCAAAGGGAAGCCTTACTTGTTCACTGCCGCCCACAATCTAAACATCACCGGCTATGACCGCATCAACGACTGGGCGGAAGCCGCGGCGATCTTTCTGCAGTAACGGCATCTATGGCAGCATCCATTGCGTCAGCAGGTATTTCCTCAGGCCCGCGACCAGGGACTGTTCATAGGCAAAATCCTGCTCGACGGGATGGCTGCATCGCACATCCAGGTAGGCATGCCTGTTCTGCAGGATGAATTTTATCCCGAAGCGGCCATAGAGCCGTCTATCTTCCGGTTCCACTTCATAAAGGAGCAGGTATTGGTTCTCGTGCACCACGGCCCGCAGTCGCCATTCACTGTCTTCGAAAAAGCATGAAAAATAGCAATTGTTCATGAAAAATCATTCACAGGTTCAGAGAGGAGCGTCGCCTCAAACGTTAAAAAACGTATCGGCCGCAGGAATAACGGCGCCGGATCGTGGCGAGGAAACGCAGGTCGAATGTCAGATCAGCCGGGTGGCGGGAGGGCCCCTGGGACTCCAGGGCTGAGCGGTCGAGGCGGCAAACATGGGGTAATGCAGGTGACCCACCCATGACTCGCCAACCATTAGCGGATGGGAGAAAAGAGGATTGAACAGGCAAAAAGCGTGCTCGGGGGAAAAGCGCTTATCCAACAGCAGGCCTTTGGATTCTCTTGTCCACCCGGAACGGGATGGCCCCTGAACCCGGTCAGCTGCGACCGCCCTCGCATAATAGCTGGTCCCGGTCCTGTGGATATTCGAAAACCGGTAGTATTTGTGATCAGACCGCGAGCCCAGTATGGAAACATGGGCCAGGATCAGCATGAAATTGCAAATATAGCGGAGGGACGTATGTCGGATTGCGAGCATTCTTTCCAGGAGTGTTGGCTGCTTGCCAACCCCGCAGGGCCGCAAAATTCATGCCTTTTTCGCCCCGTGGCAACGAAAAAAGCCCCCCGGGGGGCCAATAAGCCAATAAGCATGACAGGAAGTGATTAATAAAATCTTTTAGTAAAGGGTACCTAAATAGGGAACGGATCAGGTTTTACTTAACCTCGGATATTCGGATTTTACCAATTTCCCTGCCTGCTTACTGGTTGTTCATTTCGGGCTCAACGCACGGTCAACTGCCCGTTCTCGATCCTTTCATCATCGGTAAAGACCTCGAAAAGGTAGTTGCCCTCGGCGATCGTCGTGAGCACCGTAGTTTCTTTATTGCGGATATGGGCCTGGGTCACCAGCCGTCCATCCATATCGAACAGGAATAGTTGATAGACCTTCCCCTCCTCGCCATTAGCGGAAAAGAACAACACTTGCTGCCGGGCGTCCGGATACAACCTGATCTTTTGCTTCTTGCTGGTTTGTCCTTTGCTTACCTGGATACTGTGTATCGTATCAGCGCCGGCAGTGGGGGTAGGAGGGGCGTCACGGGGAGGCCCGGATGCCGCCATCGCGGTCGATTGTAGCAGCAGCGCCAGACTCAGCGCTGTTACGCCGCCGATCAATGCGGCGGACAGGGTAGTTTTCTTAGGGTGTGCGGTTCGGATCATAACACTATTGATTTTTTAAAATCAATAAAAAAATAGGGTACGGATCAACAATCAATTTAAGAGTACGATCAACAACTATAGAACAAAATAACCAGAACTTTTAGAATCTCAGCAGCGGACAGTGCGTCGAATTGTACCACCGCTCCCGCTGGCCGCCCGTCAGCCGTATCCCCAATTTGACCCCAAACGTGAAGTAGGCGTCATTGTTCGACGGCGTTCCCCGCTTGTCTCCGGGGTGATAGCTCGGCGTATTGTAGCCGAACGCCGCCTTGTTCGAAATCTGCTCGGCGATCGCCGCCTGCGATGCTGACAGATGTTGGGTGAACAACGAGGGATCGACATAAGCTCCGCTCACGTCATCCAGGTAGTCGGTGAAGAGCTTCCGGTAAACCAATTCGAAAGCGATATTCAGGTCCTCGCTCAGGTAATATTTGATACCGGCGCCCAACGGGATATTCAGCTGATTCAGGTTGTATTCCTTCACGCCGGGCACCCATCCTTCTCCTTCCGTGTGCAGCGGACGCAGATCATACCAGGTCGTGATCCCGCGTCCGTTCGACAAGCTGCCTTGCGGATTGAAGTGGAAGAAACCTACGCCGATCAGACCATAGGGGCGCAAACGGCCCTGTACATCTTCGGGGTCTTCTTCCAGAAAGACCGTGGGATAAACTTCGGCCATCGCCGTGCCTTCCAAAATAACGGACCGGAAATCGAGGTTACGGTCGAGCCGGCTCACCTCATCACCGCCTTTCGGCTTAATGTCGGCATCAAATGCCTGGATATTGCCGTAATTAGCCGAGAGCCTGAACCCGAGCCACTGAGCCGGATATGCGGCGAAATAGGCGCCGAACATCAGCTTAGTCGTATTGAAATTATAGTCTTTGATGAAGGTCGTGCCCTTGCCGGCATGACCGCCCAGATCTGTCAGCGCTACAATAGGACCGGTCGTGAAGCCAAACTCAGTTGTATTCCTTTCGTCTTCCTGGGCGAAAGATGAAAAGTAGCAGAGGGTAATGGCCAGTACACACAGACACTTCCAAAGAAAGGAGTGTAGACTCTGTTTCATTGATATTAGATTTAGTTTTCCGATGGTTTGGACTGCTGCTCTCTCAATCAAAATGAGAAAGGAGCGACATACAAGAAACGAAATATCAGGGAATAATTGTGTATTCTAAACCAACTATTTTAGAGACAGCATTCCCAATTAAGGAATCCCCCTTAACGATTTATAGATAGTAACATTTCAATATGGCTGATTCCATCTTCGGGATAGATTTCCCCCATTTGGACGAAGCCGAAGGATTCGTAAAAATCCTTGAGATAGTATTGCGCGCCGATACGGATATCTCTTTTGCCATGAAGCCGGTATAGCACATCGATGCTTACCCGAAGCAATTCCCGGCCGATCCCCGACCGCCTTGCGGCCGGGGAACTTACGATCCGCCCGATAGAAGATTCCGCATAGGAAATCCCCGGCGGAACGATGCGGGAATATCCCTGCAAGCGGTCCCCGGTCCGGCCCATCACATGATGACAATGCTGATCCTTGTCATCCATGTCCAGGAATACGCAGTTTTGCTCGACGACAAAGACTTCGCTCCGTAATTTCAGAATCGCGTACAGTTCGGCGTTGGTCAGCTCGCCGAAAGCACGGACGGTCCATTCTACCCGATGCTCAATATCCATATTTATCTCCCCACAAGGATTTTAAGAATTTGCGCATCTCCTCTTCGCGGGCATTCTTTCCGGGGTCGTAAAAGGCGGTTCCCGCGATCTCCTTTGGCAGGTATTCCTGCGGCGAAAAATTGCCCTCGTAAGAATGACTATACTGATAGCCCTTGCCGTATTCGAGATTCTTCATCAGCCCGGTAGGAGCATTCCGGACATGCAGGGGGACAGGCAGGTCGCCATGCTCCCGAACCGCCGCCCGGGCGGCGCCGATAGCCGTAGTAGCCGAATTGCTTTTGGGTGAGCCGGCCAGGTAGATTGCGCACTGCGACAGGATGAGGCTGGATTCGGGATACCCGATCTTGTTGACCGCCTCGAAGCAGGCATTGGCCAGCAGCAGTGCATTCGGGTTCGCATTCCCGATATCTTCACTGGCCAGGATCAGCATCCGGCGGGCGATGAACTTTACGTCCTCCCCCCCTTCGATCATACGCGCCAGCCAGTAAACCGCCGCATTGGGGTCGCTCCCGCGGATACACTTGATAAAGGCCGAAACGATGTCATAGTGCTGCTCGCCCTTCTTGTCGTACAAGGCGATCCGTTGCTGCGCGATCTCCATCACCACTTCGTCGGTGATCACTCCCCCTTTTCCCAGCGCGTCACAAACAACCTCCAGCAAGTTGAGGAGCTTCCGGGCGTCGCCGCCGGAGATATTGATCAGCGCCGCGGTTTCCCTGAGCTCGATCCCCGAATCGCGAAGCCGGGCATCCTCCCGGAATGCATGCCGCAGCAGCCCCGCGAGATCGTCCGCGGTCAGTGGCCGGAGCACATAGACCTGGCACCGGCTGAGCAAAGCGCTGTTGACCTCGAAGGAGGGGTTTTCAGTAGTCGCGCCGATCAGGGTTACGATCCCCTTTTCGACCGCCCCCAGCAGGGCGTCCTGCTGGCCTTTATTGAACCGATGGATCTCGTCGATGAAGAGGATGGCCCTTGTCTTTTCCCTGGCCTCGGCGATCACCTCCCGCACCTCTTTGACGCCCGAAGAAATGGCGCTCAGTGTATAGAAGGGTACCTGAAGCGAATTCGCGATAATGCCTGCGATCGTCGTTTTTCCCGAGCCCGGGGGTCCCCAAAGGATCATGGACGGAGGCTTTCCGCGCTCTATCGCGGTACGCAAAACGCTGCCTTTACCGGTCAGGTGCTGCTGACCGACGAGCTGATCGAGCGTTACCGGCCTCAGCCGCTCTGCCAACGGCGCCTGGGAAGCATCCATAACAAATTATTAAGTGACAATAGTACAACAACTTATCCTTTTTAGTGTTTTAAAGTCAATCGGCTAAACATGAGATCGGTCAACCGACTAAACATGAGATCGCTCTTTCAGACAGCTATCCTCGTCGCCTCGTTACTGGCCGCACTCCCCGCAGCCGCCCAGGACGCCCAACTGTCCGCGGTAGTCAACTATGCGCTCAATCGCCCCGGCGTCGTGATGATCCGCACCGAATACACCGCAAATGTCTATGTCAACAGCATAAAAATGGACGACAGGGCTTTCAATAGCCTGTTGGATTCCATCCAGAAGCTCGACCATGGCGGCGGCGTCATGCCGGAGCAGAAACTGGATATTGTGCTGCGGGAAATGAATAGCCGGCCCGAGCGTTTCTTCCAGACCAGTTTTGACTACATCAAGCAACCGGAACAGATTACTGCTACCGGCACCGGTTTTTTTATCAGCAGCGACGGCTTTGTGGCCACCAATTGCCACCTGATCGACCGGGATGACAATTTTATCCGGCGCCAGTTCATCCTGACTGCCTTCCGGCAGATCACCGACGCCAGTATTGCGGCTCTCGAGACATCGTGGGCCACCCATTTTACCGAACAGCAACGCAGTTTGCTCTACAATACTTATGCCTCCGTCTATTCACGGCTTTTTTCGATGATCCTTTACGATTTGAAAAAGAACGTGTATGTCGTATACCGGAGCGACAGCGGTAATCTCCACTCGGATACCATTAAAAAGGTGGCATCGGTTGTGATCAAGGGACAGCCCATGCCGGGCAAGGATATCGCCATCCTGAAAGTCCAGGTCCCACCGGGAATGCCGATGTTGACCCTGGGGCCGCGTGAGCTCCCGCAGGTCGGTGAACAACTCTATGTCTATGGGTATCCCGCGCCCGTTACAAAAAATGACTTTGTGTCCGCCGAATCGGCCATTGAACCCACCCTTACCACAGGGATCCTCAGCGCGATCAAAAAATCCGTCGGCGGCTGGCCCCTGATCCAAATGGACGCCAACATCAACCACGGCAGCAGCGGCGGACCAGTCTGCGACGAAAAAGGGCAGGTGGTCGGGCTGACCACTTTCGGCAGTCTTGAAAACAATGGCGGCCTTGCCGCGGGGTTGAACTTCGCGGTACCTGTGAGCATCCTTTACGAATATATCCACAGCGCGGGTATTACCATCGCCTGCAGTCCGGTCACGCGTCTTTTTGCCCGAGCCCTTATCTACTACGAGCAGCGGCAATACCACAATGCACTTCGGGATTTTGAAAAGGTCGATAAGATGAACAGCCAGTATCCCGGAGTGGATACCTATATCGTGGAATGCAAAAGGAAGATCAAGGACGGGAAAGGGATCCGGCTTGACCCTCAAGAGCGGGTCCTGATCATTCTCTGTTTCCTCGGCTTCCTGATCGCAGCCATCGCCGCCTGGTGGGTCCGCTACCGCCGAGTCTGGCGGTTATGAGCGTTCGTTCTTTCTCTGCAGATAATACCAGCGAAGCAGCCGGAGATTAAGGACAATATTGATGGATACCAGCAGGCCAAGCGCAACGGCTGCGCCCCCGACCCGGACGAAATAGCTTTCTCCGACATTCTTGTATGGATACTGCCGCGCCATTTCGGGCATTTGTTCCATCTGTTCGGTCCAGCTCGCCAGGGCCGTCTTCGGATCGTGGATCATCGAAAGGCCTGAGAAGAGCAGACAGATCCCGAAAAATAATGCGATAAATCCCACAAACCGGATACCTGCCGGTGTCTGATGACTGAGCTGCAGCCCCGGATTCCGGATGCACGCCTGCAGCCGCAGCCCCGCATAGCAATTCAGCGGGATCGCGCTAAGCAATACGACCAATGCGATGATCGGCAGGTTGGCCAACTGCAGCGCGAACAGGAGGAACAATCCGACGAGAATCCCCCAGAACACAATATTGAACCAGGTCAGTACCGACGCGATCTTCAAGACGATTTTCATGACGCTCCTCCGGGTTTCAGTTGAATCGAAAGCTCCTGCAATTGTTTCTCATCGATCGGGCCGGGGGCATCCAGCATCATGTCCCGGCCGCTGTTGTTCTTTGGGAATGCGATAAAATCCCGGATGCTCTCGCTGCCCCCGAGGATCGCGCAAAGCCTGTCGAACCCGAACGCGATACCCCCGTGCGGCGGCGCACCGTATTCGAAGGCGCCAAGCAGGAAGCCGAATTTCTGCTGCGCTTCCTGCGGCGTCATGCCCAGCGCCGCAAACATCTTTTCCTGCAGCTCGCGCCGGTAGATCCGGATCGAGCCGCCGCCGATCTCGTTGCCGTTGAGCACCATGTCATAGGCATTCGCCTTGATATGATTGTAGGGATGTTCGAGGTATTTCTCCGCTTGTTCGATCGCCGGGCTATTGGCGATCATCACGTCGATGTCCGCAGGTTTCGGCGCAGTGAACGGGTGGTGCCTGGCCACCCAGCGGTTCTCGTCTTCCGCGTATTCGAACAGGGGGAAATCCAGCACCCACAACAATTTAAACTCGTCTTCGCGCCGGAAGCCGAGCCGTTTCCCCATTTCCAGGCGAAGCTCGCTCATTGCCTTCCTGGTCCGCTCCTCCCGACCTGCCAGCACCAGTAACAGGTCTCCCGGCACTGCTCCGGCCGCCGCGGCGATCGCCCTCAGTTTCGGCTCGGGATAGAACTTATCGACGGAACTTTTCAGCGTCCCGTCGGCGCCGTATTTGATGTATACGAGTCCTTGCATACCGATCTGCGGGCGCTTCACCCATTCGGTGAGCTCGTCGGTCATTTTCCGGGTGTATTCGCTGCAACCGGGGACTGCGATCGCCAATACCGTTTCGGCGTAGTCGAATACTCCAAAACCTGCCCCGTCGATCAGTCCGCCGTTCGCCGAAAGCTTCCCGTCCACAACGAATGGCGATTTCAGGTTGAGGATCTGCATCCCGAAGCGGATATCGGGTTTATCATTCCCGTACCGCCACATCGCCTGCTCCCACGTCATTCGCTCCAGCTTTTCCGTATAGTCGATGTTCTTTACCGCCTTGAAAATGTACTTTACCATGCCCTCGAACATGTTCAGAATGTCTTCCTGTTCGACAAAACTCATTTCGCAGTCGATCTGGGTGAATTCCGGCTGGCGGTCCGCCCGGAGGTCCTCATCCCGGAAGCATTTGACGATCTGGTAATAGCGGTCATAGCCGCTCACCATAAGTAATTGTTTGAAGGTCTGAGGCGATTGGGGCAGCGCATAGAACTGGCCGGGATTCATGCGCGAAGGTACGACGAAGTCTCTCGCGCCTTCCGGTGTCGACTTGATCAGGAAGGGTGTCTCCAGGTCCATGAAGTGGTTGGAATGGAGATAATCCCTTGCCGCGCGGTTAACCGCGTACCGCAGTTCCAGATTCTTCCGGACCACCGGCCGCCGCAAGTCGAGATACCTGTATTTCATCCGCAGGTCTTCCCCACCGTCTGTATCATCCTGTACCGTAAACGGGGGCGTGAGGGACTTGTTGAGCACCGTGAACGCCGTTACTTTTATTTCAATATCCCCTGTCGGGAGCTGCGGATTCCTGCTGGCCCGGCCGGCCACGAGACCGCTGACCTGCAGGACGTACTCCCGCCCCGGCGGATCGTCCGCCAGCTCCTTGTTCAGTTCCTCGCCGAACAACAGCTGCGTGATCCCATAGCGATCCCGCAGGTCGATGAAAGTGATGCTCCCGAATTTCCGGATCGTTTGTACCCAGCCCGCCAGCGTTACCTGCTGACCGATCTGTTCCTGTCTTAATTCGCCGCAGGTGTGAGTGCGATACATGCCTGTCTTTTCTTTTGAGGGGCCAAAGGTAGTCCAAAAACCCCTATCGACTTGCAACGCGACGAAAGTATGCCGTGCGATACGCCCTTCGAAGGACATGTCGCCCGGGAAGGCATCTACCTTTCCCGGAACCATTTTGCCCGCCGCTCACGGCCGCCAAGTGCCTGACGCGCCAGGTGGTCTAACTGCGCCACAGACTAACTCCCTTAAAGCCAATTGTTTACAACGGGAGCACAAAAGCTCCCGCCAATCCTTTTGATTTTCAGAATTTCTTTCCTATTTTGGTGTCTATCCGTACGATTCATTCCTCTTGATTAAACCCGCCACTAGGTCATCCCCTCTAACTTCTGAAGACCATAGTTCCGTATCCAAGACCAATGTTAGACCCGATTGTCTCGATCGATTCTTGAATCACTAAGGAAAAAATGAACCTTATGGAAATCGTTGTCATTTGTTCATTGGTATTGGGTATTCTTCTCTTGAACCGCCCCGTCACGATGCTTGTCCAACGCCTTTATAACAAGCACCAGTTTAAGCGTTTTATAGTCAGGGAAACCTTCTACCACTCCGTTGTTTCCCGTCACCTGGCTTATTACAACCGGTTGGGACTGGATGAACAACGGAAATTCCTCTTTCGCACCTGGCTGTTCCAGCATTCCAAGAATTTCCGGTATATAGAAGTGGAGCAAACCGCGGAAATGCCCATCCTGGTCAGCGCCGTGGCCGTGCAGCTTACATTCGGCCTGGAAAAATTCAAACTCAATTATTTCGACGATATCTTCATCCTGCGGGATGACTATCACTACGGGTTCTATTCCCGGCCCTTCATGGGTCATGTGGATCAGACGGGCATCTATCTGTCCTGGGATAATTTCATGAAAGGGATCTCCCATCAGACGCCCAATTGCAATGTCGGTTTGCATGAAATGGCCCACGCGCTCGCATATGTCAATTTCGTGACAGAAACCGAGGAGGACCGTCATTTTAAGAAAGAATTCCCCAATTTTTCGAAGGTCGCCAGGCCGATCTTCACCGCCATGCAACAGAAAGGGATCAAGAACCTGCTCGGCGATTATGCCGCCACGAATTATCACGAGTTCTGGGCTGTTGCCGCAGAGATCTTCTTCGAAAGTCCCGTGCAGTTCCGCCACGAGCTCCCCGAGCTCTACGAAGCCATGGCAACCGTCCTGAACCAGGACCCGCTTTCCTTTATCAGCGGCAAAACCACGATCATCCGGCGCCACCCTGTAGCCCAAAAGCTCACGGCCCGCGCCGCGCTTGCCGCCATCCTGTAAAAGAGCAGGCTCTGCCGGCGGGTCCATTATTCCAGGACAAATGTCCGGAAGGCATCCGCGAATTGATCAAAGGCTTGTCGCGTCATTTCGTCGGTTATTTCCCCCTTTCCGTCCATTTTGCCCTTAATTCCCGGGATCAGCCATGTCGTCCCCTCATTTATCTTCGCCATCATGGTGCGGAGGATCATCTGCAGCTCCTCATGTCCTTTCTCGCCGCTTGCGGACGCCGTGATTATCCCGACCTTCTTGTCCGAGAACACCGTCGTCGCCACACACCACTCCAAAACGTTCTTCAGTCCGCTCGGGATGCTGAAAATATATTCCGGCGTGCAAATGATCACACCGTCCGCCGTTTCCACCGACGCTCTCCATGCCAGCACCTCCGGCGGCGCGTCCCCTGTGGACAACTCCGGATCGAAATGCGGGATTGTTTTCAGGTCAGGTGCGAGCGTTATGCCGAAGTCGCGTTCCATCGCCTTCACTAGCCGCCCGATCAGTCGGCCGTTGGATGACGCCGCGCTCGCGCTTCCGTTGATGATGAGGATATTCTTTTTTGGCATATTCATTATTTGCGGCCTGTTCCCAGGAGATTTCTGAACCGTCCCACATCCGCTTCCGGCATTACCGGTTCGCCATGGACCAGCAATTTCGCCAGCTGGCGCGCAAAGAACGGCGCCAGGGTACAGCCTTTTGTACCCATTCCATTGAGGATCCCTACTGCCGGCTGCCCCGGGTGCAATCCCACGAATGGGCGCCGCTCGACGGTCGCGGGCCGGACGGATGCGACATGTTCGACCGTGCGGAAGGGAACTTTGAGCCAATTCCGAAGCTGTGCTTCCGTCCTTTCCCGAAATGCGGCCGTCGGATCGGGGTTGCTAAAGGACCATTCATACGATGAACCGGCCCAATATAATCCTTCCTTCCAGGGCGTCAGGTTAAGGCCCCGCTTGAAGACGAACTCGTTCTCCCGCAAGTCGGGCGCTTCGATCACCAGCGCCTCGCCCTTGTTGGGCGCAAATGGCAGCCGTGAAAAAAATCCCTGGTCGGCCGAGTTTATGCCGTCGCAAAAGATGATCCAGCTTGCGTCGATGTCGCGGTATTGCACCATCCGAGGGCCCACAGCAAGGTCGGCGGATATAAACGGCTCTTCCCGCAGCTTGCCCTTCGCGGCCAGCTCCGCCCGCCCTTGCGCCAACAACCGGGGCATATCGACCAGGTAGCAGGTATCGATGATCCCAAACCCCAACTCATATCCGAACAACTCGTCCCACCGGCGATCGTCGGCAGGCAACCGCAAATATGCTCCGCTTTCTTCGATCCTTTTCAAAAAAGCCAGCCGCATTTGCACCGTTGGAAAGAAATCGACGATACCGACCGGCCGCAGCAAGTTCTCGTCCCATTCCCCATACGCCTCCCGCACGAACGGCAGGAGCTCGTCGATCATCCAGGTCTTCACGACCCGTCTGCCCGTCACCGGGTTGATCAGACCTGCGGCCACCCGGGATGCCGTGGATGGCCGTTCCTCATCGATGACCAGGAATGACAGCCCCGCGCGGTCCAGTTCCCGGCCGAGAAAAGTCCCGCAAATTCCCTGTCCTATGATCAGTACGTCCGTTGTCATCTTTGTGCATCTTCCACATTAAACCGGATGCCTTCCGTATGATCGGCGAATTCCGGGGCGTACATGCATTCGACGCCGGCCAATCCGTTGCTGAATTCGCCCGACTGTTCCACAATCAACGGATATTCGAATGCGTAAGTACCCCGAGGCACGGTGGGAAAGAAGAAATCGGTGCCGGCGTCCTTTGTCGATTCGTAGTAGCCAAGCCCATCCTGCCAGCGATACCCGCTGCGTACACTGATCGGTTCAAGGCAGGCCGCCCGTTTGTCTTGCAGGTGGATATACCCGAGATCGCGATCCGCCCGCATCACTATCCGTATGACGACGCGGTCCCCGACATGGAGCGTCCCGTTTTCCGGAACCGTATCCAGCACCGGGCCGCCGGGCGTACGGCGCTGGACGAACAGACGTTTCGAAATGCGGAGCGGCGCGTGGTTGTTGCCGGCATGCGCCGAGCCGATCTGATCGAGCTGATCGAAATACTGCCAGTATACGGCGCCCGAGGCAGGGGACGCGCCGGGCTTCCCGGCAGCCATATCCGCGGTCTTCATCGTCACCGTGATGTTGCCCATACCGGGGTTTATAAAGGGTGCGTCGAAGATCTTTTTGTTGTACCCGGCGCCTGCTTCACCGGCGGTCAGATCAACTGTCTTTTCGCCAAGCTTCATCGTTACCCGCCGTTCCCGGCTCAGCCAGTTCTGTCCGCCTATCAACAACGCGTAGACGGCATCCGCCGTCGATCTGGTCGTCGGCCAGTGATGGGTCTGTTTCTGCCGCAGCAGCCAGGTCTTCATTTCCCGATCCGCTACTGCATCGCCGCTCACCTCCCGGAAGGTCTCGATCAGCAGAGATTCGGTTTCGACGGGTGCCTGCCACCAGTGGAAACCGCCTGTCATCTCTTTCCAGTACATTCCGCGATCTGTGTCATGGATCGCCGTTTGCCTGAGCGACATGACAATATTCCTCGCTGTCTGCACATCACCGGTCCGAAACAGGGCGAGCGCCAACATACCCTGTACCTGACGGCCGGCTTTCGTCCAACTCCGCTGCGCCAGTTTGCGATAAAAATTTACGGCAGGGAACGCGTCGCCCGGGATGCCATTGGTGAAATAGCTTCGCATATACAGATACTGAGCATCGGCCGCGTCAATTTCATGCATGCCGCCAGGTACTTTGAGCGCGACGGCGTAGTCGGCTTCGATCATGCGATCCAGGTAGGGGAGGGCGCCCGCCATTATCTTTTTTATTTTGGCGTCCGTTGTCACGGGTAAGGCCTGGAGGCGCCGGAGCCTGCCGATGCCGGTCAGGATATATTGGGTGATGTACCGGTCATCGGGACCGCCAACGAACCAGGGGAATCCACCGTCTTCGGCCTGCATGTCCGCCAGCTTCCCGATCGCCGAATCGAGTTCCCGGCTTGTCCGGATCACGTCAAGGAGCAGAGAAATATTTTTCTTTTGCTGGCCCTCGGTCTTGCCTTCCAGCACCCAAGGCGTTTCCTCGAGCAATACCGATTTGAGTCCCGGGTCCCTTTGCAGGCTGCTCAACCAGGCAGACGTGTCGACCGTACGCCACCGTTCAAAAACCCGGGCGATCCCGGGTGAGGCGCCGAGGATCTTTCCCGCCAGGGCGTTGGCATACAGCCTATCGAAAGTCTGCTCGGCGCACTCGTACGGATACTCCATGAGATAGGGAAGGGCTTGCACCGCGTACCAGGCGGGATTAGAAGTGAATTCGATGGTCAGCAAGTGGCTGTTGAGCGTCTCGCTCCCGCCGCTTTGGAGCAGCTTGTCGAATTTGAACCTCCAGGTCCCGTCCGCCGGAATGCTGATCGGCAAGGTCTCGGTCACGAGCATCCGGTTGCTGACCACCGGCAGGGTAGCCTGTTCACCGTCGTTGTAGTTGCCCGCCTGCGCGACGATGCGGTAGGTGACGGGCCGGTTATATTGGTAAGGGACGGTCAGCGGAAACGCTACGACCCAGTTGCCGTGGGCGGGAACGGTGAAATACTGGTTGGGCTGGATGTTGGTAAATAGCCCGTCGGCCGTCTCGCCGGTGGTGGGGTCGGTGAGTTCAAGGCTCATCTGGCCGGTCCGCTCCGAGTCGGAGAGGTTGACAACTTTGACGGCAAGGTCGATCTTGTCGCCTTCGCGGAGAAAGCGCGGGGGATTGGGCTGGACCTTGAGTGGCTGCGCCCGACTTGTTAAAACGTTTGAGCAAAGGCAAAGGGCCGCTACCATTATTTTCCACCCCATAGGAGAAATTTGACTAAAATTAATTCTTCTCATTCAACTGCTGCTTGCATCCCCCTGATTTACATATGAAAACGTCGTTTTAACATCGATATAACGGTTGTGCAATAAACGGTTTCTTCCCCCCGCCTTCCTATATATGAGTTCGCTATTGAGCTCAGCACGACTTAAAACTAGATTTATGAAAACGAAATTCACCATCCTGTTCACCGCCGGGCTTCTCTTCGCCGCCGTTGCTACTCAGGCCCAGACTCCCGACCATGGCCGCAGGGACGTTCGCCATGACCGCGCCGATGTGCGCCACGACCGGGCCGACATCGGCCACGACAGGTATGATCTCAACCGCGATCGCCGGGATGGTCATTATTTTGACGCCCGTCACGACCGCCGGGATCTCCGGTTCGACCGGAACGACTTCAGGCACGATCGCCGGGACATTCGCCACGACCGCAGGTCTTACTAAGAGTTCTCGCTACATATAAGGCCATCAATGAAAGGGCCGCCCCACTAAACCGGGGCGGCCTTACTTTATTTGCAGGAAGAAACTACTTCTTCAACACCTTCGCCATGGTGGCGCCGATCTCCGCGGGGGTTTGCACCACGGTAATCCCGCACTCGGCCATGATCTTCATCTTTGCGGCCGCGGTATCGTCCGCACCGCCGATGATAGCGCCGGCGTGACCCATCCGCCGTCCGGCGGGCGCGGTCTGGCCGGCAATAAAACCGACTACCGGCTTCCGGTTATTCTCCTTCACCCAGCGCGCTGCCTCGGCTTCCATGCTGCCTCCGATCTCGCCGATCATGACGATGCCGTCAGTCCCCGGGTCGTTCATCAGCAATTCTACCGCCTCTTTCGTGGGCGTACCGATAATGGGGTCGCCACCAATCCCGACCGCGGTAGAGATCCCAAGGCCAGCCTTGGCCACCTGGTCTGCTGCTTCGTACGTCAGGGTGCCTGACTTCGAGACGATGCCGATCTTCCCCGGCCGGAAGACAAAACCCGGCATGATGCCCACTTTGCATTCGCCGGCGGTGATCACACCCGGGCAATTGGGGCCGATCAGGCGTGTGGAACGACCTTGCAGATAATTCTTAGCCTTCACCATGTCCTGTACCGGAATACCCTCCGTAATGCAGATCACCAGGCCGATACCTGCTTCGGCCGACTCCATGATCGCATCCGCCGCAAAGGCAGGTGGTACGAAAATGATCGAGACGTTTGCGCCGGTCGAGCGAACGGCATCCGCGACGGTATTGAATACCGGCCGCTCGAGGTGTTTCGTGCCGCCCTTGCCGGGCGTTACGCCGCCGACCACCTGGGTACCATATTCTATCATTTGCGTGGCGTGAAAAGTGCCTTCCGTTCCTGTAAAGCCTTGTACGATGATCCTGGACTGCTGGTTCACTAAGATTGACATGTCAAATAAAAATTTATTTTAATAACTCATCCATGTTCCGGTTGTTATCGATCTTGCCCTTCACTTCCAGCATCCTCATATCCTTGGCGTCCTTCAGAAATTCGGAGGCAAAAATAAAGTCATTTAACAACTTATTCTTACTAAAAATTATCTCCTTGTTGCTGCCCTCCCATTCCTTGATCCCCTGGTACATATACATGATATGGTCTCCGATCTCCATAACGCTGTTCATGTCATGGGTGTTGACCACGGTCGTAATATTGTATTCCTCGGTGATTTCCTTGATCAGCTTGTCGATCAGCAGCGACGTCTGGGGGTCCAGACCGGAATTAGGTTCGTCGCAGAACAGGTATTTGGGGTTGAGCACGATCGCCCGGGCGATCCCGACCCTTTTTTTCATTCCCCCCGAGATCTCCGCGGGAAACTTTTTGTTGGCATCGACCAGGTTCACCCGGGCCAGCACCTCGTTCACTCTTTTAAGCTTTTCCGCGGGCGTGCTCCTGGTGAACATATCGAGGGGAAACATAACATTTTGTTCGACGGTCATGCTGTCGAACAAAGCCGACCCCTGGAACAGCATCCCGATGCTTTGCCGCAGCTCCTTGCGCTGCTCGGTATTCATCTCCGAAAAGTTCCGCGCGTCGTAGCAGATCTCCCCGCTGTCCGGCTCGAACAACCCCACCAGGCATTTCATGAGCACGGTTTTCCCGCTCCCGCTGGTCCCGATGATCAGGTTGCATTTACCGGTCTCGAAGACCGAGCTGACATCGTTGATCACGACGCGATCGCCAAATCCCTTCCTGATATTTTTTATCTCGATCATATTATAACAGCAAAGCAGACAGCAAATAATCCGAAAAGAGCACCAGGACACAACTCACCACCACCGACCGTGTGCTCGCCCGGCCAATCTCCAGCGCCCCGCCCTGCACGTTGTATCCGTAATACGCCGGGATGCTCGCGATGATAAAGGCGAATGTATAGCTCTTGGCCATGGCGAAAAAGACATTGTAGGGTTTGAAGAGCTGGTGCAAACCCTTGTCGAATGCCTCCCCGGACAAGATCCCGGTCATGGTTCCTGCCAGCCGGCCTCCCCAGATGCCCAGGACGGCCGAGATAACGACCAGCATGGGGATCATCATGATCGCCGCGAGAAGCTTGGGCATGATCAGGTAAGACTTGGTATTGATGCCCATGATCTCCAGCGCGTCGATCTGCTCGCTGACCCGCATATTCCCCAGCTCGCTGGCGATCTTGCTGCCGACGACGCCCGCCAGTACGATGCAAACGAGGGTAGGGGAGAACTCGAGGATGACCGTATCCCGTACGATCTGAGCGATGGTCGATAGCGGAATGAAGGGACTGACCAATTGGTAGGCGGTCTGCAAGGTGGATACCGCGCCCATGAAAACGGAAATGATGGCAACTATCCCCAGCGACCCGATCCCGATCTCCGAACACTGATGCATGAATTCCTTCCAATACATCTTCCCGTTCTCCGGTCGGGAGAACATCCCTTTCATGGTGAGCAGGTAGAGACCGAATTCTGAAAAAAGTTTCATTGATTGGTAGTTCTTTGTTCTCGTTGGCTAGCTTCGCGAACCGCCCTGCGGCCGGTTCCGTCTCCACCAGGGCGCCTTCCGGGTCTCTTCGTCGGAAGGCTGGTTCTTACATTTTATTTGTGCATCGACGATGGCCACCAGCGCAACGTTATAGATATTCCTCACTGAGCTTCCCAACTGCAGGACGTGGACGGGTTTCTTCAGCCCGAGCAGGATCGGCCCGATGGCATCGGCAGCGCCCACCTCCTTTAGCAGGTTATAGGCGATATTGCCCGCCGCGAGGTTGGGGAAAACCAGCGTGTTGACTTCCTGGTCCACCAGCTCGCTAAATGGATAATTCTCCCGGATGAGATCGTTGTTCAGAGCAACGCTTGCCTGCATTTCCCCGTCGACGATCAGATCGGGGTTCCTGCGCTTGACGATGGTCCTCGCTTCGGCCACCAGCCGCGCTTCGGGGGAATCGCTGGTACCGAAATTCGAATAGCTTAGCATCGCCACGCGCGGCGTCAGGTTGAAATGCTGCACCTCGCGGGCGACCAGCAGCGTGATGTCAGCCAGCTCTTCGGCGGTGGGATTGAAATTGACCGTGGTATCGGCCAGGAATAACGGGCCTTTTTTGGTCAGCATGAGGTACATGCCGGCAATCTTCCGGACGCCGTCCTCCGTCCCGATGGCCTGCAGCGCAGGCCGGATCGTATCGGGATAGTTCTTGGTCAGTCCCGAGATCATCGCATCCGCCTCCCCCGTCTCCACCATCATACAGCCGAAATAGTTCCGGTCCCGCATGATCTTTACCGCCTCGTACTTATTGAAGCCGCGCCGCTGGCGTTTTTCGAAGAACAGTTCCCCGAAGCGGCGGCGTTGCTCTTCGAATTCATCGATGTAGGGATTGATCACGGGCATGCCTTCGAGTTCGATCTGGTTGGCAGCGGCAATATGCCTGATCTTCCGCTCGTCACCGAGCAGCATCGGGAAAGCCACACCTTCATCGTAGAGCAACTGGGCAACTTTCAGGATCTTGACATTGTCGGCCTCGGCAAACACCAGCCGCTTCGGGTTCAGCCTTGCCTTCGTGCTCAACACGCGCATCAGCTGGTTGTCCAACCCCAGCCGCTTATTCAGCTCGATCCCGTACGCTTCCCAATTTTCGACATTTGCCAGGGCTACCCCGCTTTCCATGGCAGCCTTTGCCACAGCGGGAGCAACCGTCGATAAGAGCCTCGGATCAAGCGGTTTGGGAATGATATAGGTAGGCCCGAACATCATGTTCTTCTCGTTGTAGGCCATGTTAACGATATCGGGGACCGGCGTGCGCGTCAGCTCCGCGAGCGCCTTGACGGCTGCCAGCTTCATCGCTTCGTTGATTTGAGTAGCCCGGACATCCAACGCGCCGCGGAATATAAAAGGGAAGCCCAGGACGTTGTTGACCTGGTTGGGATAGTCGCTGCGCCCGGTGGCCATGATGATATCCTCGCGGGCCGCCGTCCCCTGGTCATAGGTAATCTCGGGGTCCGGATTAGCCATGGCGAAAACGATCGGCCGTCTGGCCATGCTCTTCACCATCTCGGCCGTTACCACATTACCGACGCTCAGTCCTACGAATACGTCGGCGTCCTTCATGGCCTTTTCGAGGGTCCAGTCATTCCTTTTGACAGCGAACTGCCGTTTGTCGTCATCCAGGTCGGTGCGTTCGTCGTGGAGGACGCCGTCCTTATCGAACAGGATGAAGTTGTCCGGCTTCGCTCCGAGGGCCACGTAGAGTTTTGCACAGGCCATCGCAGCCGCGCCCGCGCCATTGATGACAAACCGGACTTTATCGATCTTCTTTTTTTGCAGCTCCAGGGCGTTCAGTAAGGCGGCGCTGCTGATGATGGCGGTACCGTGCTGGTCGTCGTGCATCACCGGGATCTTCAGTTTTTGCCGGAGCTCCCGTTCGATGTAGAAGCATTCGGGCGCCTTGATATCTTCCAGGTTGATCCCGCCAAAAGTGGGTTCGAGCGCCTTGACGATCTGAACAAACTTCTCGGGATCTTTTTCATTGATCTCGATATCAAAGACGTCGATATCCGCAAAGATCTTGAAGAGCACGCCCTTTCCTTCCATCACCGGTTTGCTGGCCTCGGGACCGATATCTCCAAGGCCAAGGACCGCCGTCCCATTGCTGATCACGGCTACCAGGTTGCCCTTGGCGGTGTATTTATAGACTTCCTCAGTGTTCTTGTGGATTTCTTTGCAGGGTTCAGCTACTCCGGGGGAATAAGCCAGGGAGAGATCCCGTTGCGTCTTCGCCTCTTTTGTCGGCACGACCTCGATCTTCCCGGGCCGTCCTTTTGAGTGATATTCAAGCGCCTGCTCTTTGCGGAGCTGTTTTTTTTGCATGTCTGAACCCGATTAAATGACTGCCCCCCACATCGTTGGCACTAAACCGCTGCAAAATACGAAAATGATGACAAACCCCTCCAAACCCCTTCGTTCCATCTTCCAGCCGGTTACGGCAAGGTGACTGCGCCCGGGGTCCGGGGCAGGAGCGGCGGACTTCGCGCCGATCCTGGCAGGCTCAGCCGTCAGCCTTCGAAGGTGAGGTGGCTCCCAAACCAGGCCATCATTCCGACGCCGATCTCGATCGCCGATTCATCAATATTGAAGGTGGGGGTATGCACTCCCGATGTGATCCCTTTTTCCGCATTCATCACGCCCAGCCGGTAAAAGCATCCGGGGATCCGGCGTGTATAATACCCGAAATCCTCGGCGCCCATCCGGACTTCTGTCTCCAGCACATTAGCATCGCCCGCGAATCGCCGGGCTTCCGCCCGCGCGATGACATCCAAAGCCTCATTATTATAGACCATCGGATAGCCAACGTCAATGTGCAGGTCGATCTCCGCGCCCATCCCTTCCACCAATTCGGTAGCCAGCTTCCGGATCAGCTCATGTGCCCGGAAGCGCCATTGCTCGTCCATCGCGCGGAAAGTGCCCATCAGCTTGACCTCGCTGGGGATGACATTGGTCGTATATCCCCCCTGAACGGAGGTGATCGACAAGACCGATGGAGAAAGCGGGTTACGGTTGCGGCTTATGATCTGCTGCAGCGCCACTACGAGGTGCGAGGCGACCAGGATCGTGTCCACGGTCTGGTGAGGGGCCGCTGCATGACCCCCTTTGCCGCGGACGGTGATATAGATCTCATCGGCGCTGGCCATTACCATCCCGCCGCGAAAGCTGAGTTTGCCTACTTCGAGGCCCGGATGCACATGCAACCCGAAAATAGCCTGCGGTGCAGGATCCGTCAATACTCCTTCTCCGATCATCAGGCTCGCACCGCCGGGATTCTTCTCTTCTCCAGGCTGGAAGATCAATTTCACCGTCCCCTCCCATTCCTGCCGGAGCTCCTGCAGTATTGCCGCCGCGCCAAGCAGGATCGTCGTGTGTACATCGTGGCCACACGCATGCATCACCCCTTCGTTGATCGATTTGTATGCCACATCATTCTCCTCTTTGATCGGCAGGGCGTCCATATCGGCCCGAAGCGCAATTACCCGTTTTTCAGGGTTCCGGCCTTTGATCAGCCCGACGACACCCGTTTGCGCCATTTCCCGGCAGGGAATGCCGGCAGCTTTCAATTTATTCCTGACGAACGCCGATGTCTTGTACTCCTGGTAACTCAATTCGGGATTGGCATGGAGGTGATGCCGGACAGAAATATATTCGGGCGCATACTGGTTGGCGAGTTGCCGGATCTTTTCTTGTAGCATGAAACGTCTTTCACGCCGGCGATGGCCGGCATTGTTATGGATTTGTCGTGTCGGCTTTCGGTACGTCCGACAGCTTCAGTTCGATGATGTCCGGGATCACATAAAGTCCCGAAGGAAACAGCTTCGACAATTGTCTCATGGCATCTTCCGCTTCGTCCTGTGTTTTGAAATTCCCTACCCGGAGTTTGTAGTTGGGGGACTGATACAGCAAATATGGCTTATAGTCCGGGAATTGCTCGTATATCTTCGCCTTTGCCTCAAACACTTTGGTCCGGTCGGGGGAGTTCATGACCTGGACGCGGAATCCCTGCACAAAACGCCGGCTTTCCCGCGTCGTCAGGTCATTTATCTCGATTTGTTTCCTGACCAGCTGGTCGACGCGCGGATCTTTTTCGATCGTCAGGACCGTGTCGATGGGCCGCATTGCCATCGTATCGCGTACCTGCCCCGATACCCGCAAAAACCCAAATATCGCGATCGCCAATAATAATTTATACATAGACAATTGTTAATAAAAGTCGGCCCGGCCGCCGGACGCGGCAACGGCTCCGCCATCGAGAGCGGCTCGCCGGGCCTCCATGTCTTCGCGGACAATATTTACGCTTGCGCTGCAACCTAAGCGGTCGGCTCCCGCCGCGATCAACTCCAAGGCAAATCGTGCATCCCGAATCCCGCCCGAGGCCTTGATCCTAACCTTTTCGGGCAGGTTCGCCCGCATGAGCCTTACTGCTTCCACCGTCGCCCCTCTCTCCGCATATCCCGTCGATGTCTTTACAAAATCCACGCCCATCTCCCCATATAATCTGCAACAACGAACGATCTCGGCGTCGGTCAACACCCCTGTTTCGATAATGACTTTCAGCAACTTTCCTGCCGCATGCGTTCTGTCCAGTATCCCGTTCATTTCGGCCGCCAGACCCGCCCATTTCCCATCCTTCAAGAGGATCAGATTGACGACCACATCGAGCTCGTCCGCTCCGTCTGCGATGGCCTGCTCCGCTTCAGCCAGCTTGGCGGGCGAGGCAGAATAACCAAATGGAAATCCGATCACTGTAGCAGTCCGGACGCCCAGCCGGTGGGCAAGCGCCACAAAAGGTGGCGGCACACAGGCCGCGGCGAACCCATATTCCACGACCTGGCCACATATTTTTTCAATTTCAATATGTGCCGCTGTCGGTTTCAATAGCGTGTGATCGATATATCGGGCCAGCATAGTCACCGGATCATTTGAACGATTTACCGTTAATACAAATCCTATTTATCAAAATTAGCCCATTTAAGTATATTGGATCAATTTTCCCCAAGGACCATAAAACTACGACATGAGAAACTCCCGACAGCACCCGCGGAGCCATGCGCTTCCGCTGCTACTACCACTTGTATTTCTTTCCCTTCTTTCCACCGCGCAAACCACTCATCCCATCAACGATGTGGCGGATCCCCGCGAACACTGCTATGCATTCACCCACGCCACGGTCGTCAGGGACGACAATAGCAAGCTGGCCGATGCCACGCTCGTCATTCGCGACGGGCTGATCGCCGCCGTCGGGGTTGGAGTCGCCGTACCGAAAGACGCTGTGGTTGTCGATTGCAGCGGTAAGTTCATCTATCCCTCCTTTATCGACCTATACAGCGATTACGGGATGCCTGTCTCCGAAAGGGGCGCGACCCGCCCTGCGTTTGATTTCAGGGCACCCGCTCAATTCAATTCGAATACCAAAGGCGCCTATGACTGGAACCAGGCGATCCATCCCGAAACCGACGCTTTCCGGCTGTTCACGTTCGATGAAGCACATGCGAAGCCGCTCCGGGATATCGGTTTCGGCACGGTCCTGTCGCATGTAAAGGACGGCATCGCACGTGGAACCGGTGTGGCAGTCACCCTGACGGACGACAATGAGAACACGGCCATCGTAAAGCAACGGGCCTCGGCCAACTATTCCCTCAGCAAGGGGACTTCGACCCAGAACTACCCGTCCTCGCTGATGGGGTCGATCGCGCTGCTCCGCCAGACCTATCTGGACGGCCAATGGTATAAGACCGAGCCGAAGCACGAGGGCGTCAACATAAGCCTCGAAGCCTGGAATTCGGAACAAACCCTGCCGCAGATCTTCGAGGGGAGTGACAAGTGGCAAGACCTTCACGGTTACCGGATCGCGCATGAATTCGGGGTACAGTATATTATCAAGGCCGGTGAGAACGAATACCAGCGGATCGCGGATATTGCCGCCACCAAAGCCAGTTTCATCGTTCCGGTCGACTTCCCCCAGGCTATGGATGTCGAGGACCCGGACAAAGCGCGCTTCGTCTCGCTCGCCGATATGAAGCAATGGGAATTGGCCCCAACCAACCCTGCCGCATTCGAAAAGGCCGGTATCAATTTTTGCCTCACGGCCGCCGACCTGCACGATCCAAAACAGTTCCTGCCAAATATCCGGAAGGCCATGGAATATGGCCTTTCTGAAACGAAGGCGCTGGAAGCGCTGACAAAAACGCCGGCGACGCTGATCGGTATCTTTGATAAGGTCGGCAGCCTCGATGCGGGCAAACTCGCCAACTTTCTTATCACCAACGGCCCCCTCTTTGCCGAAAAGACCAGCATCGTCGAAAATTGGGTACAGGGCAAACGGTTCGACGTAAAAGCGTCCGCCTGGAAGGAAATTCGCGGGGTCTACAACCTCGCGATCACTTCGGGTGACGGAAATGCAAAAACCCTCATGCTGGAAGTAAAGTCGGATAACTCGGCCAACGTCATCGGCAAAGATACCCTGACGGGCAAATTCAGCTATGACGGCAAGTTGGTCACCCTGAGCTTCGGGGGGGCCAGCGGCGCCGGCCGTGGAACGGTACCGGGAGGAGCCGGACGCGGGATGGGTCCGCGCAGCGGCGCCCGCGGGGGCGCAACCCACCTGAGCGGAGTCGTGAACGACAACGTCTGGAATGGGAATGGGACCGACTCGGCCGGCAACCTTCTCCTGTGGACCGCGAGCTTTTCCAAAGCGCTTCCACCGGACACCAGCGGCACGGCACACCGGAGACCCGGCCGGCTGGGCAAGGTCCTGTATCCCTTCGACGGCTATGGCTGGGATACGCTGCCGACCGAGCACGATATCCTGATCAGGAATGCGACGGTCTGGACAAACGAAAAGGAAGGCCGGTTGCAAAATACAGATGTCCTCCTTCATCATGGCAAGATCGCCAGGATCGGCAAAGGCCTGTCTGCACCCGGCGCCGAAGTCATCGACGGGACCGGCAAGTGGCTGGCCCCGGGCATTATCGACGAGCACTCGCATATCGCGGCCTTCTCCATCAATGAAGGCGCCCACTCGGTGACCTCCGAAGTCCGCATTGCCGACAACCTCAACCCGGAGGACATCAGCATCTACCGGATCCTTTCCGGTGGCGTCACATCAGCCCATATTCTCCACGGTTCCGCCAATACGATCGGCGGCCAGACCCAGCTCATCAAGCTGCGCTGGGGTCAGACGGATACGGCGCTCAAATTCAGGAACTGGGACCCTTTTATCAAGTTTGCGCTCGGTGAAAACGTCAAACGGACCACTTCTCAGAATAATAACCGTTTTCCCGATACGCGGATGGGCGTGGAAGAAGTGCTGACGGATGCGTTTACCCGTGCCCGCGATTATGAAAAAGCGCGGAAGGCCGCGCCTGGCGCCACGCGCCGCGACCTGCAATTGGATGCACTGGTCGAGATCCTCGAGCACAAACGTTTTATTACCTGCCACTCCTATGTGCAAAGCGAAATCACGGCGCTTATGCGCGTGGGCGATAAATTCGGCTTCAAGGTCAACACATTCACGCATATCCTTGAAGGCTTCAAGGTCGCCGACAAGATGAAGGCCGAGGGATGCAACGTTTCGACCTTCTCGGACTGGTGGGCCTATAAGATCGAAGTGACGGATGCCATCGCTTATAACGCGACGATCATGCAGCGCGAGGGGCTCAACGTGTGTATCAATTCGGATGACGCGGAGCAAGCCCGGCACCTCAACCAGGAAGCCGCCAAGAGCTGTAAATACGGAGGTATGTCCGAAGAAGACGCCTTTAAAATGGTCACGCTCAACCCCGCCATTGCCCTCCATGTCGCGGACCGCGTGGGCAGCATCAGGGAAGGGAAGGATGCAGACGTGGTGCTGTGGAGCGATAACCCGCTCAGCATTTATGCCCGTGCCGAAAAGACCATCGTCGACGGCATCGTTTACTACGACGTGGACCGCGACCTGGCGATGCGCAGGTACATTGCGGCCGAAAGGAACCGTCTGATACAAAAAATGATCGCGGAGAAGCGGACCGGCGCCCCGATAACCCCGGCTACCCCCAGCTTCCGGGTGGAGCTAAGTTGCGGCGACCATAGCCACCATGACGGGTTGCTCACGATAGACCAAGGAGCCGACGACGGCGATGGCGGCGGCGATGGCGACGGCGTACAAGCCACCCATGCTGACCTGAATTCCAACTCCAACCAATAAAAATGTCAAATCGCATGAAACGATATTATCTTTTCGCCTTGTCCCTCCTCGCCCTCACCATGGTCCGGGCACAGGACGACGTATACCCGGCAAAGCCTTACCACGGCCGCCTGTTCATCACCGGCGGAACCATCCACGTCGGCAACGGGCAGGTGATTGAGAACGGGACCATCGAAGTAAATGACGGCAAGATCGTCCGGGTAGGCACCGATATTGCGCCCACTTCCGACGCCAGGGTCGTCGACGCCAAGGGAAAGCAAATTTACCCGGGTCTCATCCTCCCGGTGACCGACCTCGGCCTCCACGAAATTGCCAACGGCGCGCGCGGGTCGGACGATTACCGCGAGTTAGGCGACCTCAACCCGAGCATCCGCGCCATCGTAGCTTATAACACGGACTCCAGGATCATCAATACGCTAAAGGCCAACGGGATCCTTCTTGCCGGCATCACGCCTCAAGGCGGAACGATCAGCGGTCAGTCGGCCGTAGTGCAGTTGGATGCCTGGAACTGGGAGGACGCTGCGTACAAACTGGACAACGGCATCCACCTCAACCTGCCGACCTTTATTTCCCGGCCGAGACGCTTCGGCGGGGGCCGGTTTGGCGGTCAACCTCCCGCGGATCCAACAAAGGAAGCGCTTGACAAGGTCGAAGAGATCAAGACCTTTTTCCGGGAGGCCGGGGCGTACCTGGCGGACCCCTCCCCCCGGCAGACCAACCTGAAATTCGAGGCGGTCAGAGGATTGTTCAACCACACCCAAAAACTGTTCGTCCATGGCGACCAGGTAAAGCAAATGCTCATTGCCATCGACTTTGCCAAGGAATTCGGTTTCGACGTCACGATCGTGGGCGGGAGCGAATGCTTCCTGATCGCCGACCTGCTCAAACAGAACAATATTTCCGTCATCCTCGAACAGATGCATAACCTTCCGAACACCGAGGACGATGATATCGACCAGCCCTTCAAGAACCCGGCGGTATTGCAGAAGGCGGGTGTCCTGTATTGCATCAACGACGAGCATGAAGAGACCCGTTATCGCAACCTGATGTTCAACGCGGGCGTAGCCGCGGCTTACGGTTTGACAAAGGAACAGGCCCTTCAGGCGATCACCCTCAATACGGCGAAGATCCTGGGTATCGATGACCGCACGGGCTCGCTGGTAGCCGGCAAGGACGCCAATATCGTCATCAGCGCCGGGGACATCCTGGACATGCGGACGAGCATCGTCGAACACGCGTTTATCCAGGGCCGGGAAGTCAGCCTGGAAAACAAACAAACCCAGTTGTATCACCGGTACATGACAAAATACGGCCTACCCGAAGCGCCAATCCCCTGACCCCCGGCTCTCATTTTCGGCGAACTCAGCGCCCCGGTCTTGCGGCCGGGGCTTTTTAATAATATCCAATTAATACGAGCCCACTACCTTTGGTCTCATGAGAATCTTCCTTCCCCTGCTCCCCGCCTTGCTTCTCGGGGCCGGCCTCGCGGCGCAGGAGCCGACCTCGCCCCAGCTTCCTCCGGCGCCCACCCTGCTATCCAACGGATGGTCCCTCAGTCCGGCCGGCCGGTCCATCCCGCTCTCGTCAGATCTGCCGCTCAATATGGCCCTGGCACCCGACGGGTTCCATCTCGCCATCACCAATAACGGAAACGGCCGCCAAACCATCGACCTGATCGACCTCAACCGCCGCCGCCTGGTTTCCGTCACGACCATCCGGGAAGCCTGGCTGGGCCTTGTATTTGCGAAACATCACCCCTGGCTCTATGTTTCCGGCGGCAATGAGAATGTCATCTTCCGCTATCGGCTGCATCGCGACAGCCTTCTGCTCCTGGACAGCATCATTCTGGGAAAGCCCTGGCCGGCGGGAAAGATCAGCCTCGCCGGTATCGCGATCGATGAACGCCGTGACCGGCTCTACGTCGTGACCAAGGAAGACGACGCCGTGTATATATGCGACACCAAATCGATGACGGTCCTCCGCCGGGTATCGCTTGGCGCCGAGGCATACACCTGTCTGCTCAGCCCTTCCGGCACTGAATTGTATATCTCCGCCTGGGGCGGCCGAAAAGTCTGGGTTTTTGACCCCCGGAAGAACGTGGTGGTCGATTCCGTGGCTACCGATGACCATCCGAATGACCTGGCTATCAGCCATGATGGTCGCTGGCTCTATGTCGCCAATGCCAACGCGAACTCGGTTTCCGTCATCGATGCCCCTGCCCGCCGCCTGGCCGAAACGCTGCATACCGCTCTCACTGCGGATGCACCGATCGGTTCGACAACCAACAGCGTTTGCCTGGCGCCGGACGAAAAGACGCTTTATATCGCCAACGCCGACAACAACTATCTTGCCGTCTTCGACGTCTCGATTCCGGGCAACAGCCGTTCTATGGGTCAGATCCCCGTTGGCTGGTATCCCACCTGCGTTCGTACCCGCGGCCGCCAGCTCCTCGTAACGAACGGGAAAGGCCTTTCCTCTATGCCGAACCCGCTCGAACCGCAGCCCGGACAGCGTCGCAACCGCAGTGGTTATAAAAAAAGCGGGCCCGTCCGCGACCAATATGTCGGCAGTATGCTCAAAGGAACGCTATCGGTGATCCCTGCGCCCACCGCCGCGGCGCTGGCCGCTTATACGAAAGAGGTGTATCGAAACACCCCTTACACGGCGCAACGTGAGCAGGAAGCTCCGGGCGAGGCGGGCAACCCGGTCCCGCGCAAATCCGGCGGCGCTTCCCCGATCAAATACATTTTTTATGTTCTAAAGGAGAACCGCACCTATGACCAGATCCTCGGCGACGTGCCGCAGGGCAATGGGGATACCAGCCTTTGCCTGTTCGGGGCCCGTGTCACCCCGAACGAACATGCGCTGGCGGCCGAATTCGTGCTGCTCGATAATTTTTATGTCGACGCGGAGGTCAGTGCCGACGGCCACAACTGGTCGATGGCGGGATATGCCACGGATTTTACGGAGAAGACCTGGCCCAGCAACTACAGCGGCCGCGGGGGCGATTACGATTTTGACGGCCACCGGCCGGTCGCCAACCCCACAAATGGGTTTATCTGGAATTATTGCGACCGGGCGGGCATCAGCTTCCGCAATTACGGCGAATTCGAAGACAACGGACCGCCGACCCTGAATGTTCTTAAAGACCCGCAACACTATTGCCGACCCTATATCGGCTGGAACCTGGACACGCAGGACGTCCGCCGGGAACATATCTTCGAACGGGATTTCGACTCCCTGGTCCGGATCGGGGCAGTCCCGCATTTCAACACGGTCTATCTGCCGAACGACCACACCAGCGGGCTCACAAAGGGAGACCATACGCCTGCCGCGATGATCGCCGATAACGATCTGGCCCTCGGCCGACTGGTGGATCATCTTTCTCACAGCTCCATCTGGGGGCAGTGCGCGATTTTCGTGTTGGAAGACGATGCGCAGGACGGACCGGACCATGTGGACGCCCACCGCTCTCCCGCATTCCTGATCAGTCCCTATATCCGGCGGCACAGTGTCGATCATACGATGTATTCGACCACGTCAATGCTGCGGACGATGGAGCTCATCCTCGGGCTGGGACCCATGAGCCAGTATGACGCGGCCGCCACTCCGATGTATCGTTCCTTTACCGCAACGCCGGATACCAGCTCTTATGTCGCGATACCCGCGGAGGTAGATATCGATCTGCGCAACACGGCCATGACGCCGTCAGCCAGGCTGTCTTCGCACTTCGATCTGTCGCATGCAGACGCGGTCCCCGATGCCTTGCTCAATGCGGTGCTCTGGAAAGCGGTAAAAGGCGAGAACAGCCGTCCGCCCGCGCCCCGCCGCAGCGCGTTTGTCAGGATAAACGTGAAACAAGTTGGTGACGATTAGCGGCTAGGAAGTACCCCATTTCTCGAATGTTTGCTTTGTCAGCGCTTTGATCTCAGCGATCTCGCGCAGCACCTCCGCTTCATTCTTGCCCTGGGCGCGCTCCGCCAACTGGTCAAGCCGGTTTTTGATGTCGGCTACGGCGCCCAGCAGATCATCCTGCGATTCAGTGCGCACCTTCATCATGACAGGCTTTTTGGTAAGGACTTTTTTGACGTACTCGGTCAGGCTACGGCAGCTGGAACTTTTGGAATGCTGGTATACTTCTTCCAGCTCCTCGGAGCTCAGCCGGACGGACAGGAAACGCTTCGGCGTAGTGTTGACATTCATCTGGACGAGGTTTGAAGTTACAAGGTTGATTAACGTCGGTGAAGTTAGTGGTTGAAAAAATCGGCTCAAAACCAAAATAGCCGGATAAGACAATTTTAGGATTCCTTTATCAATTCGAGCATTTCCCCGGCCGTTTGCTTTCTACCCAGTTACCCCGGAACGACATTATCCTTAATCCGCCCGCTGCCTTTGTTTTCCCACTCGTCATATTTTCATACAGGCGTAGCCGCTCTCTTCCTTAATTTCAGCCGCCATTTTTTTTTACATGGGCCGGAGCTATTCTGCGCGAGCCCTTCATCTTAAATCAAGTAGAATCAAACTTATGAGAAGTTCGCTAACTGTCTTGTTCCTGGTCGCCGGCATTTCGGCAGCCGTAGCCCAACGTCCGGGGAATGCGAATCCGGCAGGAACTCCACCGGCTGGAGCCCAGGGTCAACGGGGCGGCGCCCGCACCGAGAACCCAAAACCCTACAAGGAAGTGATTACCGACAAAGCCGTCAGTCATTCCGGCCTTTTTACCGTCCATAAAGTGGAGGATAAATGGTATTTCGAAATACCCGATTCCATATTTGGCCGGGATATCCTGGTCAGCACGCGGTATAGCAGAACGTCGGCCGGTGGCAACTATGGCGGCGAGCAGGTCGATGTCCAGACCATTCGCTGGGAGAAGGGGCCCAACCATACGGTCTTTTTCAAGGTCCTTACCGTCGTCAATGTGGCTGACGATTCCACGCAGCCGATCGCACAGGCGGTACGTAATTCGAACATGGAACCGATCGCGGCGGAATTCGATGTCAAGGCCTACGGCAAAAGCGCCGATTCGGCGTCGGGTACCGTGGTGATCGATGTCTCCGACTTTTTTAAAGGCGATAACCAGGTCATCAGCCTTACGCCGGGCATCAAACGCCGTTTCAACCTGGCGGGTCTTGCCGCCGATCGATCTTATATCGAGAGCATCCATACCTATCCGATCAATACCGAAGTAAGGACAGTAAAGACCTACACGGCTTCGCCTGTTCCGGCTGCGCCCAGCATGGGTGGCCGCCAGCCTGCCGGCGCCCTGCCTGCGGAAGAAGCAGCGGGCGCGGTGACGGTGGAGTTGAACAATTCCTTTCTGCTCCTCCCCAGGACGCCGATGGCCAAACGCGCTTTCGACCCGCGCGTGGGTTATTTCGCCAGCGAGTACACCGTGTATGACGATAACCAGCAGCGGGTGCTTACCGACGAGTTCATTCATCACTGGCGGCTTGAGCCGCGCGATGAGGACATCGAGAAGTACAAGCGCGGGGAGTTGGTGGAACCCAAAAAGCAGATCGTTTATTACATCGACCCTGCGACGCCGAAAAAGTGGCGGCCTTATCTGATCGCGGGGATCAACGACTGGAATGCCGCCTTTGAAAAGGCCGGTTTCAAGAATGCCATTGTCGGCAAAGAGTGGCCGGAGAACGACAAGTCAATGAGTCTCGAAGACGCCCGTTTCTCGGTCCTTCGGTATTTTGCCAGCGATATCGAGAACGCATACGGACCCAATGTGGCCGATCCCCGCAGCGGGGAAATTCTCGAATCGCATATCGGCTGGTACCATAACGTCATGAAACTCGTGCACGACTGGTACATGGTCCAGTGCGGCGCCACAGACCCGCGCGCCCGGACCATGAAGTTCAGTGACTCGTTGATGGGGGACCTGATCCGCTTCGTCTCCTCTCACGAAGTGGGCCATACGCTGGGCCTTCGCCACAACATGGGAAGCAGCAGCAAAACACCGGTGGAATTGCTCCGTAACAAGGCATGGGTGGAAGCCAATGGACATACGGCTTCCATCATGGACTACGCCCGGTTCAATTATGTGGCGCAGCCGGAAGACAATATCTCTCCCAAAGGGCTTTACCCCCGGATCGGCGACTATGACAAATGGGCTATCGAGTGGGGTTATAAGTGGGACCCGCAGGCAAAGAATGAGGAAGAAGATAAGAAGATCATGAACAAGATCGCGGTCGACAGTCTCAGGAACCCAAGGCTTTGGTTCGGAGGCGAAGCGCAGAACTTCGACCCCCGCGCGCAAACCGAGGACCTTGGCGACAACGCGATGAAAGCAAGCGAATATGGCATCAGGAACCTGAAACGCATCCTTCCCAATCTGCCCGAGTGGTGCCGCGAAGAAGCCGATCAGTATGACAACCTCGAGGAAATGTACAACACGCTGGTTGGAGAATTCAATCTCTGGATGGGACATGTCACCAAGAATGTGGGCGGCGTCGAGGAGACGTTCAAGAGCGTGGAACAGTCCGGGGATGTCTACCAGGTCACCCCGAAGGCCACGCAGAAAGACGCCGTCGATTTTCTCAACAAGCAGTTGTTCGCGACGCCGGTCTGGTTGCTGAACAAGGACATCCTGAACAAGTTCTCCAATCCGGGCACCCAGGACCTCGTGAGCAGGGTTCAGGCGAACTGGTTGAGAAGCCTGCTTTCCGCCGGACGGCTTTACCGCCTGACCATCTGCAGCGGCAGGTACGGTGCGGCCGCCTATAGTGTCGACGACCTCCTTTCCGACGCAAAAAAAGGCGTCTGGGGCGAATTGCCGGCCGGAGCGCCGATCGAAATCTACCGGCGCAATTTACAGAAGGTGTATATCGAAGCGCTGGAAGCCCTGGTCAATCCCGTGCCGCCCGCGGCGCCGCCCGTTGGTCTGCCACGCGGCCTGGTGATCTTCACCGGCGATATCCGCAACACGGATATCCCCTCTATTGCAAGGGCGCAACTCGTCCAGTTGAGGAGCGAAATCATGGCTGCCATCCCGAAAGAGACGGACAAGGTCAGCAAATACCACCTCCAGGACGTTGCGGAAAGGATCAAGCGGGCGCTTGAGCCAAAAGAAGCGAAATAAGAGTCACCCCATAACAGCGACCGCTCCGGAACTTCCCGGGGCGGTCTTATTTTGTGGAAGTCTTTCCCCTAGTTGAAGACCATACTGATGGATTCATCCAACTGCGCTTTTGTAAATGGCTTGCTGAGGAACCTGTCGGCTCCGGTCGCGAGGACGGCATCCTTGGCTATCCCGTCCACTCCGGTGATCATGATGATCTTGATCCGGGGGAACCGGCGTTTCAAATAGCCGATAAAGTCGATCCCGAGTCCGTCCGGAAGCCGATTATCCAATAAGACAAGCGCCGGTTGTTCCTTTTCGATGAATTCTTTGGCGTCGGACAGCGTATGCACATGGTCGACGATCGTCTTTCTGCCCACCAGCAGTAGTTCCAGCAACAAACAAATATCGCCTTCATCCTCTACGACCAATATCCTGGTCGTTTCTTTTTTTGCGCTCATCGATAGCGGGTTTTTAGTGAAGGAATGTGTTCCGGGAACGAATTACAAACGGTATGCCGAAAGCCGGCGTCCTTACAGATAAAATTCGCGGATATACCCGATAATCGCTTGTATGAGCCCGGTTGCATTTCCTTTGGGTTCGTGGGCCCGCCAGCCCGTATCGCCGCAGCACAGGTAGGCAAAGAACTTTTCCCCGATCGTCACCCGGAAATAGACGGGCATGCCGTTCTTTGCGGTCCTGGCGGAAGGAGTGATGACTCCTTCATAAAATTCACCATCATACATCAGCGAAAACGGGAAAGTCCTTCTCTTGTTCAACGGCTCCATATTCCACAGAATAGGTTCCATCACCCCATGCAAATCACATACCCCCCTGATTATGATTGTATAAAGAGATTAAAGTTCGTGTTGGTGGAACGCGCCGGCTACGCTGGCTTGCAAATTGCATCTTTTGACACGTGATTAAGATGTGAAACAAGATGGGCGGGATCAACAACTTATCCAAACTGAAATTAGCGATCATCTCCGACACGAAAGTGTTTCTCAGGGGCTTGGAATCAGGCGCCTCCAACGATCAATTGGTTGCCATCGCCCGCCGTATCCGGGAAAAGGAACACGAGTTGCTCCACCAGGAAGGCGCACTGATCGATCCGGAAATGTGGCGCATTCTCCACAGCCGGCTTATGAAACGAAACCTGGAGATCATCGATCCGTTCGGATAGACCAGCTCATTCTCATTAATTTTTACTATGCCTAAGAAATCAACGATTGAAGCAGCCCGTAAGGACAGGGCGGCGGGGAAATCCGCAAGCACGCAAGCCGGAGAATTCGTGAAAGAAGAAATGGACAAGATCCGCGGGGGCGAGACCGGGGCCCGCAATACGAAGCAGGCAATAGCGATCGGCTTGTCGGAAGCGCGACGCGCCGGCGTTCCATTGAAGCCGCCTGCCAGGGGCTCGACCTCGGAGAAGACACGTCGAAGCGCCGAAAGCGCATACGAGAAAGGTCAGCGGAGGGAACCGGTGAGCCCGACGCGCAGCCGTGCCAGGCAAAAGGTCCAGGAAAAAGAACCGCGCACCGCAGCGTCACCATCCGCACTTTCCAAACATGCCCGGACCGCGGCGCAACAACGCACTCCCGGGGAACGGAGCGCATCCGCAAAAAAAGCAGCGCGCACAAAGGGTCCGAACATCCGCCGCGAGGCGGCTAAGAAGGCCGCACGCACCCGGGCAAAGTAAAAGGCGGCCACCGGCTTCAACGGGCAAAAAAAAGCTCCAGCCGGTCCGGCGGGAGCTCTTCAACCTAAGCTGCGTACGAAATGTCTTTTTCGTCAGGGGCAATGCCTTCGGTCTTTCGATAGGAATTGGCAGCATTGAAAACACCTGCAGTTCCTGCGTACAATATTGACAATCAGGGATCGCGTAGGGAACGGATCAGCTTGTTTTACCTGAGTGCCCGAGCCGGCTCCCGGTGACGCGGACCTGGCTTGTATAGCTCGGTCAGCTTGTTTGACACGCCATCGGGCATCCGGTCCATTGATGCGGGAATCATCTGGTGGTTCCGCTATTTTAGCGTCAGTTTCAATGATTTATTGCGTGCCCCCCGATTTCTTTAGCCGTTCTTAGGTAGATATACTTAAAAAGGGCTGAAACAGACCTGGTTGCCGACGGCAATCGACGGCCGGAACGTTTAGCAAGACCTGAAACGCCTACCAGTGATAACTCCTTCCCAAAACGTTACCCTCGACGGCTGCGAGGTTTCTTATCGCGATCTGATCAATAATTTCAGCGGCGTCATTTACACTACCGACATTTCGGGCACGATCCGCTTCGTCAGTCCCGGCGTTATCCACCTCACCGGCTATAGCCCGGAGGAAGTCGTCGGCCGGAATTTTTCTTTCCTGGTCGACCCGCCTTTTCTTTCCGCGGTCTACCATCATTATGGCGGGCAGATCAAGTCCGTCACCCGGGAGACGACCCTTGAATTCAGAACGCTTACCCGTGACGGACGGCGGAAATGGGTGGAGCAGATCGCGGTGCTGCTAGTGGCGGATGGCCAGCCAACCGGGTTCCAGTGTTTCGTTCGGGACATTTCGGAGAAAGTGATGCTCCGCCAGGAGCTCGAGACGTTCGAACACCGGTTCGAAGAAAACCGGCTCCTCCTGCAGTCGATCCTCGACAATGCAAGTTCCCTGATCTATGTCAAAGATCTGTCCGGCCGCTACCTGGTCGCCAACCGCCGCTTCCTCGAGATCATGGGCCGGTCCGAGCAGGAAATCGTGGGCGAATCCGACTATGCGTTTTGCACTAAAGATCAGGCCGACCGCTATAAAACCGTCGACGACCAAGTATTGCGCACGGGGCGGCCTACCGTCGTCGAAGAGACGGTAGACACGAAAAATGGCCTCATGCACCTGCTCCTAACAAAATTTCCCCTGCGCGATCCCGACAACCGCATCGTAGGGATCAGCGGGATCGCTACGGACATCACGGAGCGCGCCCGGTATCAGGAGGCATTGATCAGCGCCCGCAATGAGGCCGAAGACGCGCGCCGGATGCAAGAGCAATTCCTTGCCAATATGAGCCATGAGATCCGGACACCGATGAATGGCATCCAGGGCATGACCCACCTGCTGCTGGACACCGCGCTCAATGCGCAGCAGCAGGAATTCGTCGACATCATTCATCGCTCCGTCGACAACCTACTTGTCATCATCAACGATATTCTCGATTTTTCAAAAATAAAGGCGGGCAAGCTCAGCATCGAATCGATCGACTTCCGGCTGGCGGATGTCATGGCCGGCATTAAGGCATTGTTCACCCAACGTATCGGCAACAAGGGGCTAGGCTTCGATATGGAAATCGGAAAGGACATCCCGGAATGGTTGCAGGGCGATCCGCACCGGCTGACCCAGGTCTTGATCAACCTCGTCGGGAACGCGATCAAGTTCACCGACAAAGGGACGATCCGCCTTCGGGCGGCACTCGAAAACAGTTCGGCCGGCGCGTCGACTGTTGCCTTTATCGTGGAGGACGAAGGGATCGGCATCAGCCCGAAGCACCTTCCTCATATCTTCACCAGCTTTTCCCAGGCGGGTCCGGATATCGCGCGAAAATATGGCGGTACGGGTCTGGGCCTTGCGATCTGCGACCGGCTGTTGTCTTTGCAGGGCGGAAGCATAGAAGTCAGCAGTACGCAGGGGAAAGGCACTACTTTTTGTTTCCGTCTGCCGTTTGGCAGCCATCCGGCGGCCGGCCAGGCTTCCGGTCAGGAGCCGTCCATCGGCAACTATGAGGGCTTCCTTCGGGAGTTGAATGTGCTGGTGGTGGAAGACAACCTGATCAATCAAAAAGTGACGGACCACGTTCTCAGGAAAGCCGGTGCAAGCGTCAGCCTGGCGGATAACGGCGCGGAAGCCATCCGGCTTCTGGAATCGGATACCTTCGATCTCATCATTATGGACCTCCACATGCCCGTCATGGATGGATATGAAACCACGCGACATCTGCGCGAGGTGCTACAGCTGCGGACGCCCGTGCTGGCCATGACCGCGAGCGCCATCAACGGCGAACAGGTCCGTTGTCTCGAGGCGGGTATGAACGACTATATGTCAAAACCGTTCGAGTTCCGCGAATTCTATCACCGCGTGGCGCGGCTTATCAGCAGGCCGGCCGGAGCCCCCAGGCCGTCGGCGGCCAAATCCGCCGAAGTCTGTTTCGACCTGTCGCTCCTGCACCGGGTTGGCGACGAGAATTACGTGCAGGGCATCCTTCAAACTTTCACCACGACGCTTCCCGATCAGCTCGCAGCGCTTCAGGCAGCGGCCCGGTCGGCCGACTTCGGACGGATCCAATTTATCGCCCACCGCCTGAAAGGCAGCGCCGGAATGCTGCAGGCCGCCAAGCTCTCGGACCGGCTCGGCCGTATCGAGCATCTGGCAGGCACAAAAAGCGAAGCAGGAGGTCTTGTGGAGGAGGTCACGACCCTGTTGGAGGAATTGCTTGGACATTTGAAAGGTTTGGTCAGCAGTCCTGGTCGATAAAGTCCAAAAAATGCCGGATCCGCATAGGGTTTGCCCCGGGGAAGAGCAGTAACATCGAGTTGCAACCGATTGCAGGAATTAATTTTTCTTCATTTCATCGGTGGACGAAGCAGCGGTTTGGGATTTGCGGTGGAAATGCGACCCACAGCAACAGCAATGACCACTGAAAGTTCGACCCTCCGGGAAATCCGCGAGAGCATTCTCGCTGACACCAATGCTTTCCTAACTGGCTTAGAATCAGGGGCGACTAACGATCAACTCCGGTCTTTGCTGCAGCGAATCAGGGAGAAAGAGATCCAAATGCTCAAGGAGGGCGGTACCATGCTCGATCCCAAGATCTGGAAGATCCTTATTAATCGGCTGGCACTTAAGGACGGACAGGAGATCATCGACAATACGGCTCCCAATGCCCCGCGTTGATCAGCGTTTTCCTTTGCCTTTCACCGGCGCCACCGTCAGCGCATAGGCCGTTTCCAGTTTGCATTCATTCAGCACGAAATAGGTCTGGACAGCACCGATATTCGGCAGCGTGGCGAGCTTGTTCCGCAGAAACAAGTGGTACTCGGTCATGTCGGCGATGGCAATCTTGAGCAGGAAATCAAACTGTCCGGTCAGGTGATAGCACTCCATCACCTCCTGGAACTTTACCGCCTCTTTTTCGAACCCGCTCAATGCCGACTGCGAATGCTCCTTCAACTGGACGGTCGTAAAAGCGATCAGCGATTTATCGATCTGCTGTTTGTCGATAAGGGCGACATATTTCCGGATAACGCCGGTGTCTTCCAGTTTGCGGATGCGGTCATAAACCGCGGTCACCGATTTGTCGAGTTTGTCCGCGATCTCTTTGGTCGTGAGGCGGGCATCGTGCTGGAGATAGTGCAGGATGCGGCGGTCGGCATCATCTAAAGGCATAGCAGTAAAAAGTTTTTTTTCGGTCCGTCATGGCGATTTTCAGCCAATTCTTAAAAATTATCTGGTCTTTGGATGCTTTTCGGATTTATTATCGGCTTTCATGCAAGGATAGGGATATTTATCCGGTTTGGCGAAGTTTTGGTGAAATTTATTGCCGAAAACATTGCCTTATGAACAGCAGAATCATTGAGCCTTTGTCGGCCGTCGGGATGGCCGATATCGACCGGGTTGGTGGAAAATGTGCATCATTAGGGGAAATGACGCGAAACCTCAGCAGTCTTGGAATCCGCATCCCCGGCGGATTCGTCATCACCACCGATGCGTATTATCAGTTCATGCAACAAAGCGGGCTGGAACCGATGGTCCAAAACATGCTTGGCCAGGTCGATACGGGAAACGTTGAATCGTTGCGCCGTACAGGTCTAAGCATCCGCCAGGCGATCAGCAACGCCCGCTTTCCGCACGAACTGTCACACCAGATCATCGAGTCCTATGAGGAGTTGTCCAGGACCTACGGCCAACAGGCGACGGACGTAGCCGTCCGCAGCAGTGCGACCGCGGAGGATCTGCCGGATGCCAGCTTTGCCGGCCAGCAGGAGACATTTTTGAACGTGCGAGGGCCGGCCGGCCTGATCGATTCGGTCCGCAACTGTTTTGCGTCCCTCTTCACGGACCGGGCCATCAGCTACCGGCGCACTTTTGGCTATGATGCGATGCGCATCGGTCTTTCGGTCTGCGTGCAGAAAATGGTCCGCAGCGACCTGGCCAGCAGCGGGGTTGCGTTTTCCCTCGACACCGAATCCGGATTCCGCGACGTGGTCATGATCAACGGCAGCTATGGCCTAGGCGAAATGGTTGTCCAGGGCGCGGTTTCCCCGGACGAGTTTTTGGTATTCAAACCCACCCGGGAACGCGGATATGCCGCTATCATCGAAAAGCGGCTCGGCATCAAGGACAAGCTGATGGTTTACGGCGATCACTCGGACGAGCGGACGCGCATCATCCCGGTGGAAGAAGTCTTTCGCAGTCGTTTTTGCCTGGAAGAAGCCCAGGTGCTCCAGCTTGCTGATTGGGTGATGCGCATCGAAGCGTACTACACGCGACTCAAAGGTCGCTGGTGCCCGGTGGACGTAGAGTGGGCCACGGACGGTTTGTCGGGAGAGCTGTACATCGTTCAGGCGAGACCCGAGACGGTGCATTCCCGAAGGGAGCGCGAACTACTCGTCGAATACCGCCTGGAGGCAAAGGCGGAAGACCGCAAATTGCTGGGCACCGGTATCGCCGTCGGCGACAAGATCGGCTCCGGCAGGGTAACCATCCTTTACTCGCTGGACCGCCGGGTCGGCGGCCGCGAGTTCCGGGAAGGCGACATCCTCGTGACCGAAATGACCGATCCGGATTGGGAGCCGGTCATGAAAAAAGCCGCGGCTATCATTACCAACAAGGGCGGCCGGACTTGCCATGCGGCCATCGTGGCGCGTGAAATGGGCGTTCCCGCGATCGTAGGTTGCGGAGATGCGACCGGCTGGCTCCGCGACGGTCAAGCAGTTACGGCCTCCTGCGCGGAAGGATCGGTCGGGTATCTCTATGATGGCATCCTTCCCTTCGAAAAGCTTACGACCGACCTGGCTTCCCTGCCCGTTACGCAGACGCCCGTGATGTTGAATGTCGGTTCGCCGGATACCGCCTTTTCCTATGCACAACTGCCGCATAGCGGCGTCGGACTCGCCCGGGAGGAATTCATTATCAACAATTACATCCAGGCCCATCCGCTGGCCCTGCTGCGGCACAAGGAACTCAACGATCCGTCGCTAAGCGCGGCGATCGCCAGACTGACGCGCGGTTTTTCCGATGGCGCCCAATATTTCATTGCGCAATTATCTTGCGGCATCGCCCGGATCGCAGCAGCCTTCTATCCGCAAAAGGTGATCGTGCGCTTTTCGGATTTCAAGAGCAACGAATACCGGAACCTGCTCGGAGGAAAATATTTCGAGCCGGAAGAAGAGAACCCCATGATCGGTTGGCGCGGCGCTTCACGCTATTATTCGGAGACCTACAAAGCCGCCTTCGGACTGGAATGCCAGGCCATCCGTAAAGTGCGCGAAGAAATGGGGCTGGAAAATGTGGTCGTGATGGTGCCTTTCTGCCGGACGGTCGAGGAGCTCCGGAAGGTCCAGGCGGTCATGGCGGAAAACGGCCTCGTTCGCGGCGAGCACGGTCTGGAATTATACCTCATGGCGGAATTGCCCAGCAATGTTATTCTCGCGGCCGAATTCGCCAGAATGATCGACGGCTTTTCGATCGGCTCCAACGACCTCACCCAGCTGACCCTGGGGATCGATCGAGATTCTTCGCTGGTCGCTCACCTGTATGACGAGCGCAACGAAGCAGTGAAGGGACTTCTTCGTCAACTCATCCGCACGGCGAAGCTGCACAAAGTCAAAGTGGGCATTTGCGGCCAGGGACCTTCAGACTTTCCCGATTTCGCGCAGTTCCTGGTCGAGCTGGGAATCGACAGCATCAGCGTAACGCCCGACGCGTTGATAAAGACGCTTCGATCCATTCATATGGTCGAACTTGAAAAACCGGTAGGCGTTTTTGAAGCCACCGCATAGGAAATGCGGTGTACAAAGGGCCCCAGCATAAGATTGGGGCCCTAATTCCCCATCCGCTTACTATCCCGCGGTGCGGAACAGCTCGCTGATCTCTTCGACAACCTTATCCAACCCCTTCACGTCGTGCGGCTTCGTAAAATACTCCAGGGCGCCGCTTTGTCTGCATTTGTCGGCGTACTCCCGGTTATTAGATGTGCTCCAGACCACTTTTGGGATATGCGCGTAACGCGGATTGTCCTTGATGGCTTGCAGGAAGTCATACCCGGTGAGAACGGGCATCTTATAATCCACAACGATCAATTGCGGCAATTCGCCGGGATGCCGGTCCCGCAGGAACGAAAGGGCCTCATACCCGTTGGCGACGGCTTCCACCCTTGCACGGGGATTCAGCCGCAGGAAACGCTCCGCGAGCATTTCCTGGTCGTCCGGATCGTCATCCGCTATGAGTATATATGCCGCATCCCGACTCATTTGGCAAAATTACCTTCAATTTTTGAAAACGTCAGGGAGGTCGAACCGGTCAAGATTCATGACTTTCTCCCAAGCTTTCGCAAAATCCCGGACAAATTTTTCCCTGGCGTCTTCGCACGCGTATACTTCTGTTATCGCGCGCAATTCCGAATGCGATCCGAAAACAAGATCGGCGCGGGTAGCGGTCCATTTAACGAGGCCGGATCTGCGGTCCCGGCCTTCGAACAGTTCACCCGCATCAGAAGTCGCACTCCACTTGATCCCCATATCGAGGAGGTTGACAAAAAAGTCGTTGCTCAGTGTCTCCCGCCGGCTCGTAAAGACGCCGTGCACGGAGTGATCGAAGTTGGTGTTCAACACCCGCATCCCGCCAATCAGTACCGTCATCTCGGGGGCGGTGAGCGTCAGCAACTGAGCCTTGTCGATCATCATCATTTCAGCCTTTCCGGCATACTTCGGACGGGCGTAGTTGCGGAAGCCGTCGGCTACCGGTTCCAGCACGTCAAACGATTGCACATCGGTCTGCTCCTGTGAAGCGTCGCTGCGTCCCGGCGCAAAGGGGATGTTGACAGGATATCCTGCATTCTTTGCAGCCTGTTCCACCCCCGCGCAACCGCCGAGCACGATCAGGTCGGCCATCGAAACCGCCTTGCCGCCGCCGTCTTTGCCATTAAACGCCTTTTGTATCCCTTCCAGCATCTTCAGCACATTCGCCAGTTCGGCGGGGTTATTCACTTCCCAGTCCTTTTGGGGCGCCAGCCGGATCCTCGCACCATTTGCACCGCCCCGTTTATCCGATCCGCGGAATGTGGACGCCGAGGCCCAGGCCGTGCCAACGAGTTGAGAAACGGATAACCCGGATGCCAGCAGTTGCGTCTTGAGGTTGTCGATATCCTCTTGATCGATCAAAGGATGGGTGACCGCAGGCAGGGGATCCTGCCAAATCAATTCTTCCGCCGGCACCTCCGGTCCGAGATAACGGACCCGGGGTCCCATGTCCCGGTGGGTGAGCTTGAACCATGCACGTGCGAAGGCATCGGCGAATTCATCCGGATGTTCGTAGAATCGCTTCGAGATGGGCGCGTATATGGGGTCGAGTTTCAATGCGAGATCCGTGGTCAGCATTGTCGGGGCATGGCGTTTCGACGGATCGTGCGCGTCCGGCACGCTGTCCGCGCCCGCTCCATTTTTTGGCTTCCACTGGAATGCGCCAGCGGGGCTCCTCGTCAGCTCCCAATCGAAGCCGAAAAGATTTTCGAAGAAGTTATTGCTCCATTTTGTAGGGGTAACGGTCCATGCGCCTTCCAGACCGCTGGTGATCGTGTGACCTCCATGGCCGTCGCCAAAGCTGTTCTTCCATCCAAGCCCCTGTTCCTCGAGTCCCGCGCCGGCAGGTTCCCTGCCCACATATTTCCCGGCCTCGGCCGCGCCGTGCGTTTTGCCAAAACTATGTCCGCCAGCAATCAGCGCGACTGTCTCTTCATCGTTCATCGCCATGCGGCCGAATGTTTCACGGATATCGCGGGCGGCCGCCAACGGGTCGGGATTCCCATTCGGGCCTTCAGGGTTGACATAGATCAGTCCCATTTGCACGGCGGCAAGCGGGTTCTCGAGCTCGCGTTCGCCTTCGTACCTCTTATCTCCCAGCCATTCCTTTTCCGCCCCCCAATAAACATCTTCTCCAGCCTCCCACGCATCCCGGCGCCCCCCGCCGAATCCGAATGTCTTGAATCCCATCGACTCGAGTGCGCAGTTCCCCGCCAGCACCATCAGGTCGGCCCATGACAGGTTGCGCCCATATTTCTGTTTCACCGGCCAAAGCAACAGGCGGGCCTTGTCGAGGTTGACATTATCAGGCCAGCTGTTCAACGGGGCGAACCGTTGAAGGCCCTGCCCTGCGCCGCCGCGGCCATCCCCTATGCGGTATGTGCCCGCGGAATGCCAGGCCATCCGGATCATCAAAGGGCCATAGTGCCCATAGTCGGCCGGCCACCAGTCCTGCGATGTCGTTAGCATCCTGACGATGTCTTCCTTGACCGCTTTCAGGTCGAGCGTTGCAAAGGCCCTGGCATAATCAAAATCTTTACCCATCGGGTCCGACAACACGGAATGCTGCCGAAGAATGTTCAAATTGAGCTGGTTGGGCCACCAGTCGCGGTTCCGTGTTCCGCCGCCCGCACTTTGCTTTAACGCTCCGCTGATAAAAGGACATTTAGAGGCCGCCTGCGGGTGGTGAACGGTGGAATAATGAAGTGTGTTATTTTCCATGATGTTCTGAATATTTGTTGGAAATTCGAGCCTCAAATATATCGAAGTTTTGGTTTAGCAAGGCCCAGCGCTTTTCAAGCGTGGGGAATCTTTTCCCCGGAGCGCTGCAGGCTATATAAGGTTAATCGCCTAACCTGTTAAAACGGTTGACGGCATCCGTTCAACGGAGTTTATAAAATCCTAGCTTACACGACCCAAGGAGGAATCGTATGCGAATCTTGATCGCGGACGCCAACCATCAGGACAGACAGGTGCTCAGGGAAATCATTTACCAGCTGGATCGCCGGATTATCATCGAAACCGCGTTGTCGGCCCGGCAGTTGTTCAGAAAACTCAACGAATGGCGCCGCACCTCGCCCCCGGCACTGCTTTTTCTCGAATTCGGACTGCCGGGCGCGAATGTCCTGGCCGTTCTTGAGCGCATCCGGTACTTCAATTTCTCGCCGGCTCCCGCCGTTTTCGTCCTGAGCGACGTGTCTTCGCCCGATAATGCGGAACTTTGCTGCAAATGGGGTGCAAAGAACTTCCTGTTAAAAAGCCTGCCGCCCAGCACGCTGAAGTATCATATCGGGCACATCCTGCTCTCGGCTTGTCAAAATGCCCAGGGATGATGATCCTGCGGAACGCCGATATCAGACCTTGAAGGATGGTATCTATAAGCTGGTCTATTCCGAATAAGCGATCGTAGTGAGTACTGCATTGGCAGCCTGGCGTGAATCCAGCCGGGTATGCTGAATAACGACGGGCACGTCGGAAATGAAGACGCTTGAATATGTGGCGCCCGGGGCGATCTGTTCGGGGTCTTTCAATTCATTAAATCGAATGTGCAGCGACCGCTTCGCGTCGACCTCGAGATGGTAAGGCCCGACCGGAGGTTTGTCGGTATAGTAAATGGTAAGCCTGACATGCGCCTTTTCGTCTCCTGCGTTGAGAATGCAGGCTGCTTCGTGGCTGGTCATGTCGGGCGCGGGTCCCGTACTCCATTCAGGGATATAGCCCTCGGCGATAGCCCAGATTTTTTTTCCGATGTTCATAGATGATGTCTTCTGTCCTACTACATAAAATCGCGTGCCTCCGGTGGCATGGTATTTTCAGCGGGTAGCGAAAATATTTTTATGTCACAGACTGTCAGCGATTTCATCGTGGATCGCCTGATCTCCTGGGGAGTCAGGCGTATCTATGGGTACCCCGGCGACGGTATCAACGGCGTAATGGGCGCCCTGAACCGCGCCAAAGAACGGATCGATTTCATCCAGACGAGGCATGAGGAAATGGCGGCGTTCATGGCCTGCGCCCATGCAAAGTTCACCGGTGAGGTGGGCGTCTGCATGAGCACTTCGGGTCCGGGTGCGATCCACCTGCTGAACGGTCTTTACGATGCAAAAATGGACCATCAGCCGGTCGTGGCGATCGTTGGCCAGCAGGCGCGCATGTCCCTTGGCGGCGAGTACCAGCAGGAGGTCGACCTGTTGTCGCTATTCAAGGACGTGGCCCATGAATATGTGCATATGGCCACCCAACCTTCGCAGGCCCGTCATCTGATCGACCGCGCCATCCGGATCGCGCGATCCAACCGCACAGTCACCTGTGTCATCCTGCCAAACGACGTTCAGGAACTGGATTATGAAGAACCAGCACATGTCCACGGCAGCGTCCACACGGGCATGAGCTATAGCCGGCCGGAGATCATGCCGGGGATGGCTGACCTGCAGGCCGCCGCGGACATTCTCAATGCGGGTGAAAAAGTAGCGATGCTGATCGGCGCGGGCGCCGCCGGCGCTGCAGACGAGGTCATTGCGACTGCGGATATCCTCGGCGCGGGCGTGGCCAAGGCTCTGCTGGGAAAAGCGGCGCTGCCGGATGACCTGCCGTTCGTGACAGGCAGCATCGGATTATTGGGAACCAAACCCAGCTACGACCTGATGATGGATTGCGACACCTTGCTGATGGTGGGCACCAGCTTCCCCTATTCGGAGTTTTTGCCCAAAGAAGGGAAGGTCAAGGCGGTCCAGATCGACATCGACGGCCGGATGCTCGGCTTGCGGTATCCGACCAACGTCAACCTGCAGGGAGACAGCCGAAGGACCTTGCAGGCCCTGCTGCCGTTGCTGAAACGAAAAGAAGACCGCGGCTGGCGCGAGAAGATAGAGGCGGAGGTCCAGCGCTGGTGGAACGTGCTCGAGGCGCGGGCCATGAAAAGCGCCCACCCGATCAATCCCCAAAGATTTTTCTGGGAACTGTCGCCTTTGCTTCCCGACCGCTGCATCCTGACCTCCGACTCCGGGAGTACCGCCACCTGGTTTGCCATGGACCTGAAGATCAGGAAGGGCATGATGGCTTCCCTGTCGGGCAATCTTGCGACGATGACGCCAGGCGTTCCTTATGCCATCGCGGCGAAATTCGCCTATCCGGACCGCATACCTATCGCCCTGGTCGGCGACGGCGCCATGCAGATGATGGGCATGAACGAACTGATCACCATTGCCAAATACTACCGACGCTGGAGCGACCCGCGGCTGATGATCGTCGTGCTGAACAACCAGGATCTGAATATGGTGACCTGGGAGCAGCGTGTACAGGCGGGGGACCCGAAGTTCGAGGCGTCACAGGATGTGCCCGAGATCAACTATGCGGCCTATGCCAAGCTGCTTGGACTGACCGGTATCCGCGTCGAGAAAGAGGGCGATATCCCGTTCGCACTGAAAGAAGCGTTTGCGTCCCAACGCCCCGTCATCCTGGATGTCCTCAGCGACCCCAGCGTTCCGCCGCTGCCGCCGCATATCACCTTGAAACAGGCCAGGAATTTTACCTCGTCCATCGTCAAGGGCGACGTCAACGCCTGGGATATGATCAAGGAGACTTACAAAGAGGTTATAGAGAACTTTTTACCGCACCACCATCACGCATGACAACCGGGATCGAAGACTTGCAGGTCAGCGCCTACCGGGTCCCTACCGACAAGCCGGAATCCGACGGAACCCTCGAGTGGGCCGAGACAACGATGGTGTTGGTCCGCGCCCGCGCTAACGGTGTGGAAGGAATTGGCTATACCTATGGCCACGAGTCGATCGTGGAGCTGATCCGCAATCCGCTGAACGGCGTCGTGAAGGGCCGCGATCCGTTCGACGTGATGGCTGTGCAGACCGCGATGGTGCATAAGATCCGCAACAACGGTCAATGCGGGCTCGCGATGATGGCGGTGTCGGCGGTCGACATCGCCCTGTGGGACCTGAAAGCACGTTTGCTCGGCCTGCCGCTTTGCCGGTTGCTCGGCCAGGAAAAAAAAGGAATGTCCGTCTATGGAAGCGGCGGTTTCACCTCTTACGATGACCGGCAGCTCGCCGCCCAACTTGGCGGTTGGGCGGAGCAAGGAATTAAAGCGGTCAAGATAAAGGTAGGTCGCGACCCGTCGGCAGACGGCCACCGGGTTGAGGTCGCGAGATCTGCCATCGGCGATAAATGTGCGCTCTATGTCGATGCCAACGGCGCATATACGCCCAGTCAGGCGCTGGTTTGTGCGAAGGCATTTTCCAAATTCGGCGTCGATTGGCTCGAGGAACCTGTGCCTGCCACCGAACGCCGGCAACTCCGGTATATCCGCCAGCTGCTGCATGGCAAGGTGCGCGTGGTCGCGGGTGAGTACGGGTATACCCTGGTCGATTTCAGCGACCTCCTTATGGCAGGCGCCGTGGACGTCATGCAGGCGGACGCCACACGCTGCGGCGGGATCACCGGCTTTCTGAAGGCGGGCTATCTCGCAGAAGTCTTTCGTGTGCCCCTGTCTTCGCATTGCGCGCCCGCGGTCCACCTGCATCCCGCGCTTTCCCTGCCCGCATTTTCCATCGCGGAATATTTTCACGACCATGTGCGTATCGAGCGCCTGTTCTTCGATGGGGCGGGATCGCCGCGCAATGGCTTGCTCTATCCCGATCTCGAGCGGCCGGGATTGGGACTGACACTGCGCGAGCACGAGGCGGCGCCCTATCGCAGTACCTGACCATTCCCGGTGGCACAATTTTTCCGTGTTGATTGAAAATTTCTATCCAATGGATGAACGGAAGTACCCGCACGACCACAGCCACAACAAGTATGAGCTGTATTACAACGACAAGTATTATGATACGCGTTACATCACCCCGCAGTCCGAGGGCGTCGATGTAAAGGCGCTGGAGGAGGAATTGCGGGCGGCGGTCTCCGGCGAAGTGCGCTTCGACGCGGGCAGCAAAGCGATCTACAGTACGGACTCCGGCAATTACCGGCAGATCCCGATCGGCGTCGTGTTACCCCGGACGGAAAAGGACATCCTCGAAACGGTAGCGATCTGCCACCGGTATAAAGCGCCGATCGTCAACCGTGGCGGCGGCACCAGCCTCGCAGGCCAGACCACCAACGTCGCGGTGGTCGTGGACATGTCCAAATATTACAATAAAATTATCCGTTTCGACAAAGAGGCGAAGACGGTGACCGTTCAACCGGGCATCGTGCTGGACCACATGAAGGAGTATACCGAACAGCACGGCCTGACCTTCGGCCCGGACCCATCCACGCACAACCACTGTACGATCGGTGGCATGCTGGGCAACAACTCGTGCGGCACCCATAGCATCATGTCGGCCAATTACGGGTATGGCGCGAAGATGGAGGAGAATACGACGACGATGACCGTTCTCACCTATGACGGCATCAGGATGGAAGTAGGACCGACGTCCAACGAGGAGTTCGGCCGCATTATCCGGGAGGGTGGCCGAAAGGCGGAGATCTATACGCGGCTCAAGGAGTTGGTGGACAAGTATGCGGACCAGATCCGGACGAAGTATCCCAGGATACCGCGCAGGGTCTCCGGGTACAACCTCATCGATCTGTTGCCGGAAAACGGTTTTAACGTCGCCGCCGCCCTCATCGGCACCGAAAGCACCTGTGTGACTATCTTATCGGCGACGCTGAAGCTGATGCCCAATCCTAAAGCCCGGTCGCTCGTGGTCCTGGGCTATCCTGAACTGTACGACAGCGGGAAACACGTCATGGAGATCCTCGCCTTCAAACCGATCGGCATCGAAGGCATCGACGACCTTCTGATCAAAAACATGGAAAAGAAGGGTTACCACACCAAAAACCTCACGCTTCTGCCGGAGGGCAAGGCGTGGCTGCTCGTGGAATTCGACGGGGACAGCAAACAGGAGTCCGATGCCAGGTGCCGGGCCATGATGGCCAAACTCAAGGGAAAGAAGGATGCGCCTTGCATGAGCCTGTTCGACGATCCGGAACAGGAGACGATGCTATGGAAGATCCGCGAATCGGGCCTGGGAGCCACGGCCTGGGTGCCGGGCGAGCCTATCACCGAAGAAGGCTGGGAGGACACAGCCGTACCGCCGGAAAGACTAGGCGAATACCTCGTCGCCCTGAAAAACCTTTTCAAGAAATACGGCTGGGATATTCCGTTATACGGCCATTTCGGCCAGGGATGCGTACACTGCCGCGTTCCCTTCGACCTGATAACGCCGGAGGGCCTCGACCAATACAAACAAATGACTGAAGAGGGTGCGCGGCTGGTAGTGAGCTTCGGCGGCAGTATTTCAGGCGAACACGGCGACGGCCAGTCGAAGGCCGACCTGCTCGAATATATGTACGGCCCCGAGCTGTTGCAGGCGTTTCGGGAGTTCAAACAAATCTGGGATCCGGACTGGCGGATGAATCCGGGCAAGATGACCGAACCCTACGGTCAGCTTCGCAACCTCCGGACCGGGGCGCAATATCACCCGACGGAGCCCGCGACCCACTTCCATTATCCCGAGGATACCAAGCGGTTCAGCCGCGCTATGATGCGTTGTGTGGGCATTGGCGAATGCCGCCGGACAAAGGAAGGAACCATGTGTCCCAGCTACCGTGTCACCATGGAAGAAACGCACTCGACCCGGGGACGCGCCCGCATCCTGTACGAGATGCTGATGGGCGACGCCGTTAAAGGCTGGAACGACCGCCACGTGAAAGAGGCCCTCGATCTCTGCCTTTCCTGCAAGGGATGCAAAGGAGACTGCCCGGTCAACGTCGATATGGCGACATATAAATCGGAATTCCTGTCCCATTATTATAAAAGCCATACCCGTCCCCGGTCGGGGATCGCCTTTGGGATGATCTACTGGTGGTCGCGCCTCGCCGCGCTCGCGCCGCGTATCGCCAACTTCTTTACGCAGACGCCGGGGTTTGCCGGTTTCAGCAAATGGCTGACGGGGGCGGACCCGCATCGCAAGATCCCGAAATTCGCGAGCACGACCTTCAAGCACTGGTTTTTTAACAAGCGCCGGCCCGCAGCGCCCCGTCCGTTGAGCGACGGACATCCGGGCAGACCCTCCCTGGGCGACCGGCTTCAGCCGGGCGAACGGCCACCCGTGATCCTCTGGGCGGATACGTTCAATAACTATTTCTTTCCCGATACGCTGAAGGCCGGAGTGGAAGTGCTCGAAGCGGCCGGGTACCGGGTCGTAGTACCCCGCGCTTCGCTTTGCTGCGGCCGGCCGCTCTATGACTACGGAATGTTGAACAAAGCGGAACGGCTGTTGCGCCGGAGCCTCGACGAACTCAGGGAAGAAATCCGGAACGGTATCCCCATCGTCGGCCTCGAGCCCAGCTGTGTGGCGGTCTTTCGGGATGAGTTGACAAATATGTTCCCCGACGATGAAGACGCCGCCCGGCTGAAAAGTCAAACCTTCACCCTTGCCGAATTCCTCGGGAAAAAGGCGCCGCAGTTCAAGCCCGCGGCGCTGCCAAACGAGATACTCGTTCACGGGCACTGCCACCAGAAAGCAATCATGAAGATGGATGCGGAAAAGGAACTGTTTGATAAAATGAAGTTGAATTACAAGATCGTCGATTCCGGTTGCTGCGGCATGGCGGGAAGTTTTGGATATGAAAAGGGGACCCATTACGACGTCAGCGTGGCGGCGGGCGAACTGGTGCTCCTGCCGGCGGTGCGGAATGCGACCCGCGATACCATCATACTGGCTGACGGGTTCAGCTGTCGCGAACAGATCCTGCAGCAGACCGACCGGAAACCGCTGCACACGGCGGAAGTCCTGCAGCTTGCATTGAGGCAGGGGCAGACTTCGCTTGTTCCCACCGAGCCCGCAAAAAAGGAAAGATCACAAAAATGAGCATATGGAGAGCCAGCTATTGAACGACGGACCGGAAAAGACCTTCGCACTGATCTTACAATACGGGGAAGAAGCGATGACGGAGCTGAAGAAATTCGCAGCCCGCGAAAAGCTCTTCGCGTGCCGCTTCACGGCCATCGGCGCTTTCAGCGACGCCGAAGTCGGTTTTTTCGATTTTTCGGTAAAGGACTACCGGCACATCCCGATCACCGAACAGACGGAAGTGCTGAGCATGGTAGGCGATATCACGCAATATGAAGATCAACCGCAGGTGCACGCGCATGTGGTGCTGGGCAAGCGCGATGGAACCGCGCATGGCGGCCATTTGCTGAAGGGCACGGTCCATCCCACGCTGGAGGTCATCCTCACGGAGTCGCCGGTTTGGATGAAAAGGCGGCGCGATGCAAAAAGCGGGCTCCCGTTGATCGAATTGTAAGGACATGAATACAACGACAAACCCGGCGCCGGGGGGGCCGGGGAAGTTTTCTCCCTGGACCTCGGGCGCCAAGACCGGCATCGGAAGAGCGCTCAACGCCGGATCCCACCTGAGTTTCACGATCGGTAAAGGGGTGGTGAACGAAGTCTATTTTCCCCGCGAGGATACCGCCTGTATCCGGCAGTGCGGATTCGTCGTAACCGGTGGGGCGGGATTCTTTTCGGACGAGTGCACGGATGCTTCGCAAAGGGGTGGCATGATCCAGCCGGGGATCCCTTTTTATGCGTTGGAAAATGAATGCCGTCGGGGTAAGGAGGTCTATTACCGGCTGCGCAAAGACATATTCGCGGATCCGCAGCGCGTCACCCTGTTGCAGCGCGTAAGGTTCCAGCGCGGCGACAAAAACAAGCACCGGCTCTCCTTGTATGTATTCGTTACTCCCCATTTGCACAACAGCGGCGCGCAGAATGATGCCTGGGTCGGCGAGTACAAAGGTGTGACCATGCTGTTTGCGGCCGGCGGTGGAATTGTGCTCGCGATGGCCTGCGACATCGGGTGGTCGGAGCGGACGGTCGGCTTTATCGGGACTTCGGAAGGGCTCGCCGATCTCCGGGCGAATGGCAGGCTGACCGCACAGTATGATTCCGCCGGGCAGGGCAACGTGCAGCTTTGCGCGGCGCCGGCATTGCCACAGGATGCGGAAGAGTTCATGCTGGCGATCGGATTTGGGAATACGGCCGACGGCGCCGCGCATCAGGCACGGTCAAGTCTTCTCGGAGGGTTTGCGGCGGCCAAAAAACTCTATATCGGCGAATGGTCCGGCTGGCAGCGGCATGTCTGGAAGAAGGGCGCCAAAAGGACGGCGAAGGGCCGGTACCTGAAAGAAAGCACGGCCGTATTGTGCATCAGCGAAAGCCGCAGCTATCCCGGCGGGATCATCGCAAGCCTGGCGATACCCTGGGGCGAGGTGCAGGGGATCAACGAAGGCATGGGCTATCATCTCGTCTGGCCGCGAGATCTCGTCGAGAGTGCGTGGGGTTTCCTTGCGCTGGGGGCAAATGCGGATGCGCTGCGTATCCTCAATTATATTTTCGCGACGCAGGATGCGGACGGCCATTGGCCGCAGAACATGTGGCTGGACGGGTGCGCGGACCTGACCGGCCTGCAGCTGGACCAGGTGGCCCTTCCCATCTTATTACTGGATTCCTGTCACCAGGAAGGACTTATATCGAAAAGCCAATGGAAGCGTTATGGTCCCGGCTTGCGCAAGGCCGTCGATTTTATCCTCCAACACGGCCCCATGACGGAACAGGACCGCTGGGAACAGCAAGCCGGTCTGTCCGTTTTTACGGTGGCTACCGAAGTGGCAGCGCTGGTGGCGGCGGGCGCTTTATTCGAGGACCTGGGGGATGACGCGACAGCCGCCCTTTGCCGGTGCGTCGCCGACGACTGGAATGGCCAGATCGAGGATTGGACCTATGTGCGCGACACGGAGGCGGCTAAGCGTTACGGTGTCGAAGGGTACTATGTCCGCATCAATCCCATGCTCGCTCCGATCCAGGAGGTAAAAGACCGGAATCTGGCCATCCGGCACCGGTACCGGGACGCGGAGACACCGATCGGCGAGGTGATCAGCGGCGATGCGCTGGCGCTCGTGCGGTTTGGCTTGCGGCGGCCGGACGACCCACGGATACTCAACACCATCAAGGTCATCGACGGCGAATTGAAACACGACCTGCCGGCGGGTCCGTGCTGGCGGCGCTTCACCAAAGACGCTTACGGCGAAGACGACGCCGGCCACCCTTTCGTGCATAGCGGTTGCGGCCGTTGCTGGCCGTTGCTTACCGGCGAGCGGGCGCATTACGAAATTGCGGCCGGAAACCTCAAGACCGCCGTCACCCTCTTTCGAACCATGGAGGGCCTGAGTCACCAGGGGCTACTGCCCGAGCAAGTGTGGGACGGGGACGACCTTCCGCAGCAAAACCTGTACAGGGGGCGCTATACCGGCTCTGCCATGCCATTGACCTGGGCGCAGGCCGAGTACCTGAAGCTGGCGGTGTCGATCCGGCGGAAAAAGATCTTCGATATGCCGGTTCATACCCGCGACCGGTATCTCGGAGGAAAAAAATAGCCCGGAGCTTCATACTTTTGCGCCATGCCGATTAAGAATATTTTGGTTGCGGCCGACGATAGCCCGGATTCGCGAAAGGCAGCAAAATTTGCCTTCGAACTTGCCCGCGTCCTGCATGCCAGGATCGGGCTGGTCAGCGTCGTCAACAAAGGCCGGGAGTTGGTGAACCCCGACCTCGGCGTCAGTTTTGAGGAAAAGCGGGCGGCGCTGTACCAAAATGCACAGACCGTGATCAACCAATGTATCGGGCTATACGGAGACGGGATAGCCGTCATCCCGTTCGCCCCGGAAGGATCGCCCGGCAAAGAAATCCTCAAGCTTGCCGCCGAATGGCCGGCAGACCTGATCGTTCTCGGCACCCACCTCCATGGAAAAATAGAATTGTTGTTGCAGGGCTCACTGACCGAATACCTTATCCGCCATGCCGTCGTACCCGTCATCGTTGCGCCGCCGGGTATGCGCTGAGGCGGCTTATTCCAAACGCTTCAAACGAAACAGCAACTGCTGAACCGCTTCCTGTGCGTCGTCAATGATACTCTGCGAAAATGATTCGGGGAACAGTTGCTGCCGGTTGTCTTCTACGCGCTGATAGAACGCCTCGATATGTTTGATATGGTCTTTTGGCCGGATTGTCTCTGGTATGACGATCTCGAGCGTTCCCTGCAACGAAAAACTCGTTTCCACGAGCCGGTCCGTGATCTCCACCAGCGAATCGATCGCCTGGTCCAGCGAGATGTGGGCTTCATAGCTGCCTCTGCCGGTGATCGACCAGTGGATAAGTTTTAGTGAGTTTCGGAAGGAGATCATTTCTCCGAGAAAGGAGGCGACGGTGTTTTTGGATTGCCTGTTTGCCATAATGTTGGTGCGTTTGTAAATGTTGCCCTACGTTCGCAATTGCCGTGCCCGGTCAGGGCTACAAAAGACCGCTTTGCCGCACCCTAACCTACATTGGCCGCAATCCTGGGGAAAATTTTCCCCAGCGCCGACCTCAAACGGGGAGGTGCAGGCGACGGAGCTCCATTACAGCCCGGGCCTTTTCCGGCCTGTTTTTTGTCGCTGAACTCCTACCTATCCGCCGTTTGCCCATCAGAACCCTACTGTGCCATGATTAAAGCCTGTCGACTGCTCTTCTTACTTTTTTTGCCGCCGCCTGTGTTTGCCCAGCAGGATACCACGCCTGCATTGAATCAACTTTTGAGTCTGTCTGTAGAGCAATTGATGAACGTAAAGGTCGTCACTGCCTCGGGCTTTGCGCAAACGACAGCGCAAGCGCCCTCCACGATTACAGTGATCACGGCTGCCCAGATCCGGGAACGCGGCTACGAGCAGTTGGAAGACGCGCTGCGCGACGTTCCGGGGATCGATATGGTCCACATCAACGGGTACGCGCCTACTTTGATCTATTTTCGCGGAATGTATGGCGCCGAGAACCTTCGCGCTCTCCTGATGATCGACGGCATTGCGGAGAACAATATCCTTGGCAGCAACGACATGGCGGGCCCTGCCTACAGCCTGCATGACGTCGATCGCATCGAGATCATCTGGGGTCCGATCTCCGCCTTATACGGGGCCAATGCGTTCGGCGGCGTCATCAACATCATCTCCAAAAAAGGAGCGCAGATCGCGGGTGTCCACGCCGAGGCGGGACTGGGGAGCTATGACACCCGATTCGAAAAGCTGGATGCCGGTTTCCGGAAAGGCCGCTGGGAAGGCGCCGTGGCGGGAAGCCTGTATTTTACAGAAGGGCCGGTTTTTTCCAACCGCGATCCGCATTACAATGCTTCCTTTGTCGACAATGCGCTCTCCTATAAAGGGCAGCTCAGCTACCACGCGGGCGCGGGCACGACGACGATCGGCTACCGCAGCTACCGGACGCCGGGAGGCTGGGGGACGTATTCGAACAGCGCCACCCGATATTTCGGTCTTCCTTCCCAAGGCTACGACAACCTGGGTCTCGTCGGCCTTGTCCAGCGCAATTTTCTGGGAAAGCGATCCGGTGTCGACGATCCCTATCTCCGAACGCTCTATCTGCAGGAGGAGTACGAGGTATCGCCAAAGTTCAACGTCCTGGGTCGCTTCAGCTATCGCGAAACCGGCGTTGCCGACGACTCTTATATCCTTATCACGACAAACGGCACCCTGATGCAGCGCTTCCCGATCGTCACCGCCTCCAACCGGATAAGCGGCGAGCTGTCCGGCAGATACCGGATCGGCGACAAGGCGCAATTGGCTGCCGGCCTGTCCTTTTACCAGGACAACGTGGAGCGCGGCGAACGTGCTTTTACGTACGACCCTGCCGTTCAACTGGCAGACGGCAAAGACAGCGTGACCGACCTGCACCCGAAACTGCTGCCCCGCGCGTACGACATCCGTAATAATTTCGGAAGTTATGCCCAGTATGTCATCGCGACGCCGTTTCTCCACAAAACCACTTTTACGTTGGGCGCGCGGTATGACTATAACAGCTATTTCGGTTCTGCCTTCAGCCCCCGGCTGGCCATTGTCAACGAATTGAGTAAACAGCTGACCCTGAAGCTGCAGGTTGGCCGCGCATTCCGCGCCCCCACGGAGCTGGAGATCTACCAGACAGGGCGCAACTTTAAACTGGAGACTGAAAAGATCACTTCTTTTGAAGCCAATGCGGTGTATATGCCGGCAAGGTGGGTCAGTATCGGTGTCAACCTCTTCCGGAACGAACTGAGGGACGTGATCTTTCTCTCGGGTCTCTCCGGCCTGAACCCGAACAAGAACCCGGGCGAGATCAATGTCGACGGCTTCGAGGCCGAGCTGAAGATCCAGCCCGTCGCGGCGCTACTCGCCTGGGCCAATTTTACCTGCCAGGATGCGACAGGAAAGAACCTCACGACGCATATCTCCGGCGTGGTGCCGGATGTGGCAAAAGTGAAGGGTAATCTTGGGCTGACCGTTCACCTGAACGAATACGTCTATTGTACGCTGGCGGAAAATTGGGTCGGCCGGCGGCCAAGCCCCAGGACCGACCCTTACGGCCCCGTATCCGGGTACGCCTTAACCAATTTCGTATTCGGCACCACGAAGTTGTTCTCGGGCCATGTCAGCGCCAGCCTCGACATTCACAACCTGTTCAACACGAAATGGCTCGACCCCGGTTTCCGTACGGCTGACGGCCTGGTATATGCTACGGTGCTGGAACAGCCCGGTTCGAATGGGATCATCAAGCTAGGGATCAGCTTATGAAGAAGTTGGTCGCATATGCCATTATCATAGTCGCGCTATTGACCGGTTTCGGGATACCGGCGGCAGCGCAGGGTGAAGATCTCGAGACCAACCTCAAGGCGGCATTCCTTTACAATTTCACGAAATATATCGACTGGCAACTGGGGCCCGACGACGCACAATTTGTCATTGGGGTTGTCGGAATGAGCGAGGTGGAAAGGGCGCTGGAGCAGATCGCCCGCACCAGCACTGTGAATGGCAGGCGGATCGTCGTCCGGCACATCGACCGGCTGGAGGAGATCGGTGGTTGCCAACTGCTCTTTATCGCCCGCGATCGCCGGGCCGGGTTGCGCGAGATCCTGTCGAAAGTGAACCGCGGCGAGATCGCCGTAGCGGAAGAAAACGGCGCCGCGAGAGAGGGGGCCGGATTCAACTTTGTCCTTGCCGGCGAGAAACTGAAGTTCGAAGCGAACATGCGGGCCCTGTCTTCCAGTGGCCTGAAAGTGAGCTCGCAATTATTAAAACTGGCGATTATTGTTAAAAAATAAGCGGTGACGGCCTTTAACAACATATCGATCCGAAACAAACTGGTCCTGATGCAGGTCTTTACGAGCGCGCTCGTATTGGGCATTTTTGCGACTTTTTATATCATTACCGAAATCCAGAATTATAAAAACCGGAAAGCCAAGGACGTCCAGAGTATCGCCGCCGTCGTTGCGCAAAACAGCGCCTCGTCGCTCCAATTCCAGGATAACCAGGCGGCACAGGCGACACTTGCGGAGTTGCACGCCGTTTCACCGGATGTCGTCTATTCGGCCATCCTCGACCAGGATCACCATGTCTTTGCCTCGGTGGGCCGCGCAGGTTCGGACACTGCTTTGTTCCGGGAATACCGCAACAGCGTCGGCGCATTCTTTTCGGCCGGTACGCTGATCGTCGTCCGCACCATCAGCAATAACACCGACAAGATAGGCAGCATTTATCTGCAGGTGCGGCTCAATGAACTGGCGCGGATGAGGTCGTATCTGTTCCGCCTCGCTATGGTCCTGTCGGGTATCGCAGTGTTGGCGGCTTTCCTCATTTCCTTCGTGCTTCAGACCTATATCTCTTCCCGGCTCCTGGCGCTGGTGCGTACGATGCGGCGGGTGGGCGACACGGGGGACTATACCCTCACGCTGGCAGACGAGGGTACGGATGAGATCAGCGTCCTGATCAGCGTGTTCAACAGCCTGCTGCTGCAGATCCGCGAGAACGAACGCCGCAAGGACGAATTTATCGGCGTGGCCAGCCATGAGCTCAAGACCCCATTGACCAATGTCAAGGGCTATCTTGAGATCCTCCGGTCGATGGAAGAACGGAATCCCCAGCGCCAATTGGTGGATCGGGCATTTTTGAACGCCGGCAAGCTGGAAAAGCTTATCGAAGACCTGCTTGACGTGACTAAGATCCAGACCGGACAGATGCAGTTGAACCTGACGGAATTCGACTTCGATGAGCTGGTGAGTGAAACGATCGCTTCAGCGCAAATGCTGTCAAAGGACAGGCCGATCGTCTTCGAGGCCAAAGCGGCGCGGCAGGTCCGGGCGGACCGGCAACGCATAGAACAGGTGCTCGCGAACCTGTTGTCCAATGCGGTCAAATATTCGACGGATGGTAAACCGATCGTCGTCACCGCCGTGGCTACCGGGGGTGACATCATTGTGGAGGTCGCGGACCAGGGTGAAGGTGTTCCCGCGGGTGAAGAGAATGCCATATTTGGCCGGTTTTATCGGGCCAAGGGGGTGTCGCAGCATATTTCGGGATTTGGACTGGGTCTTTATATCTGCCGCGATATCATCCAGCGGCACCGGGGGCGGATTTGGGTGCGGAACCGTGAGGACGGCGCCTCTTTCCTGTTCCAACTGCCCATCGCGGGCCCCGACTTTAAACAACAACATTCGTCCACTAAAAGCAGCATGTGATGAAAAAGGTCCTGGTAGTTGATGACGACACGGATATCCTCGAACTGGTAAAGCTGGCATTGACCATGAATGGGTTGGAGGTATCCGTTCTTTCGCGGTGGGAAAGGATTGACGACACCATCAGGGAATTTATGCCGGGACTGATCCTGCTGGATATATCGCTCGGTACAGCCGACGGCCGGGAGATCTGCCGCAAACTTAAAGCTGCGGAAGCGACAAAGGATATCCCGGTCATCCTTTTTTCCGCCAATATCGAGTTTCAGAAGGGGATCGACCAATACCAGGCGGAGGGTTTTATTGCCAAACCATTCGAGCTGAGGAAGCTTGTCGAGACCGTGCGGGCAAGTGCCCGCTGACAGGCCTGACTGGCGGCGCCCGACGGATGGGATTTTTTTGTGGTGCGTTTCGCTGGCATGAGAATTTCGGCCGCTCACTAAAGATCTTCCATGGCACAGGACACTATGCAGGCAAACAGCCGCAAGCAAGACCGCCAACCCGGCATCGAAGCCTGGATGGACCCGCGACCCGAGTATATCAAGCCGACTTACAGGCCGGCGGGGAAGCTGCAGGACAAAGTTGCCCTGATCACCGGCGGCGATAGCGGGATCGGCCGGTCTGTGGCCGTTCATTTCGCACGGGAAGGAGCCGACGTGTCGATCGTCTACCTGGACGAGGATGAGGATGCAAAGGAGACCGAGGCCCTGATCCGGGAGGCCGGCCGCCATTGTCTGCTGATTCCGGGCGATGTGAAGGATCCGCGGTTTTGTCAGTCGGCGGTGGAACGGACCGTGAAGAAGTTCGGACGTCTGAACATTCTGGTCAACAATGCCGGAATGCAGATTCCGCAAAAAGATCCGCAAGAGATCAGTGTCGAGCAACTCGAGGCCACCTTCCGTACCAACATTTTCACTTATTTCTTTTTTGCGACCGCGGCCTTGCCTCATCTTTGGGCCGGCGATTGCATCATCAATACCACGTCGGTAACGGCTTACCGGTCCTCGCCTTCGTTGATCGACTATTCCTCTACAAAGGGTGCGATAACCACCTTCACCCGTTCCCTGGCGACCAACCTTGCCGAAAAGAACATCCGTGTCAATGCTGTTGCACCGGGTCCGGTCTGGACCCCGCTCATTGTTTCCACTTTCGAGGAGGAAAAAATCCGTTCGTTTGGGAAAGAAACGGCGATGAAAAGGGCCGGGCAGCCGTCGGAACTTGGTCCGGCCTATGTATTCCTTGCTTCGGACGAAGCGTCCTTTATCACGGGGCAAGTCATCCATGTCAATGGCGGAGAGGTGGTGAACGGCTGATGTGGCTCTGGTTCCCGGGTATTTGCCTTTGCAAGATCCGCCGGTGCGGGCGCGGCGGCGACCGTGCTGTCCGCGGGAACAGTTTCGTACACCGGCATGTCCGACAGCGCCGGCTGACTCATTCTCCGCAACTCCCTGGGGATCGCATCATAATCCGCGGGCGTGTCGATATCGAGTTCGCCACCGGGAAACGCGACCATCGCCAACCGGCTGGGGTTCTTTTTAATAATCTTTCGCGGTCCGGTATCGCCCCGAAGCGAAAGCAATTGACCGAATAAATCGCGGTGGAATAGCGCCGGACTTCCAACCCGTTGGCCGTAACAGCTGGCTACGATGGGTTGCTGGCATTCCGACTGCCTGCCGATCAGCTGGTCGAGCACCGGTGCGCTCAGCAATGGCTGGTCGCAAACCGCGAGG
>Ga0134125_10000288_pt1 | contig 71199 bp, 67 predicted proteins | sample KB31751_FD_96464 | JGI IMG/M metagenome (GOLD analysis project Ga0134125, IMG submission 96464) | Terrestrial soil microbial communities with excess Nitrogen fertilizer from Kellogg Biological Station, Michigan, USA - KB3-175-1 | ecosystem: Environmental > Terrestrial > Soil > Unclassified ... | reverse complement strand
GCTGCCGCCCGGACGCGACAGTGGCGTGCCTGCCCTGCATTACGTGGCTCCTCGCTCGCTCCTGGTTTTCGATCACCTGACTCGCGGCATCGCACTGCTCCACGACGGTTCCGAGGAAGACCGGCGCAGTCTGCGTAAAGAGGTGGTTCGGGCGTTACGCGCCGGCCTGCCGAACGGCGTGAGGTCTGGTCGCTATGGGCGCCCGGAGCTGGCGTTCAGCCGAAATGACTACATGGCAGGGGTGAAGCGGACGCAGGAATACATTGCCGCGGGCGATGTCTATCAGCTCGTCCTATCGACACGCTTTCATGGGCGTCATGAGCTTGACCCCTTCCAGGCATACCGGGCACTGCGTCTGATCAACCCTTCCCCCTACATGTACTACTGCGCTTTGGGCGACGTGACGGTCGTCGGTTCCTCTCCCGAGGCGCTGGTGCGTCTCAAAGAGGGACACGCACAGCTGCGGCCCATCGCCGGCACGCGACCGCGCGCGGATGACCCGGAGCTCGACCTGGCGCACGAAGCAGAGCTGCGGGCGGATCCCAAGGAGAATGCCGAGCACGTCATGCTGGTCGACCTGGCGCGCAACGACCTCGGGCGCGTGGCGCTCGCGGGCAGCGTCGGGGTGGAGCCGTATCGCGCGATCGAGCGCTACAGCCACGTCATGCACATCGTGAGCGGCGTCAACGGGCGGCTCGCGCCGGGACGCGATGCACTCGACCTGTTTGCGGCGACTTTTCCGGCCGGTACGCTGGTCGGCGCACCCAAAGTCCGGGCCATGCAGATCATCGACGAGCTGGAGCCGGTCAGCCGCGGCCTGTACGGCGGCACGGTGGGCTACTTCGGGGCGCGCGGTGACATGGACCACGCGATCACCATCCGCACCCTGGTCTTCAAGGGTGACGAGTACAGCTATCAGGCGGGTGCCGGGATCGTCGCCGACAGCGTCCCGGCCACCGAGCATGACGAGGTTCTCGCCAAGAGCGGCGCCATGGCGCGCGCGCTCGAGCTGGCGGAGGAGGGCCTGTGACCACGAAGCCTCGCACGCCGCGGCTGCTGCTGATCGACAACTACGATTCCTTCACCTACAACCTGGTGCAGGCGTTCCTCGTATTGGGCGCCGAGGTGCTGGTGTATCGCAATGACGCCCTCGCGGTGGAGGAAGCACGCACGCTCGAGCCCACTCACCTCTGCATTTCGCCGGGTCCCGGCACCCCATACGATGCCGGGATCTCGATGGAGATGATCCGCGCTTTCGCGGGACGCATTCCGGTGCTGGGTGTCTGCCTGGGGCATCAGTCGATCGTAGAGGTGTTCGGCGGCAAGGTGGTGCGCGCCGGACGCCTGATGCATGGCAAAACCTCGCCCGTCCACCATGACGGCGCCGGCTTGTTCGCGGATCTGCCGCAGCCGTGCGAAGTAGGACGCTACCACTCCCTGATCGCCGCGCCGGAGACTTTGCCGCCGGAGTTGACTGTCAGCGCCCGCACGCCGGAGGGAGAGATCATGGGCGTGCGCCACCGCGAGCTGCTGGTGGAGGGAGTGCAGTTCCACCCGGAGAGCATCCTGACCCCGCACGGACCGCGTCTACTAGGGAATTTCCTCGGATTCGGGCCCGACAGCACCGTTTCACCGGGCGTGTCTGCAGGCGGGGTGCCGCTGGTCGACGCCGCAGGAGCCGATGATGTCCTCGGCGCGTGACCTGCTCGAGCACCTGCTCGGGCGGCGTGACCTGAGTCAACCCCAGGCCGAGGAGCTTCTCGGAGTCCTGGCCGATCCGGCGACCCCTCCCGCGTTCGCCGGTGCCGTCCTGGCGGCGATGCGCTCCAAGGGCGAGGTCGCGGATGAAGTGCGCGGCTTCGCCCAGGCGATGCGGCGGCTCGCGCGCCGGCCCGCGATTCCCGCAGGGCTGCCGGCCGTGGATGTCGTAGGCACCGGAGGCGATTGCTCCGGCAGTCTCAACATCTCCACCGGCACGGCGCTTCTTACCGCCGCATGCGGCGTGCCCGTGGTCAAGCACGGCAACCGGTCGATTTCCAGCCGTGCGGGCAGTGCCGACGTGTTGGAAGCCTTGGGCCTCGTGCTGCCGCTCGATGAGGCGGCGGCCGGCAGGTACCTGGCGGCCTGTAATTTCACCTTCCTGTTCGCGCCTCACTACCATCCGGCAACCAAGGCGGTGGCGGCAGCGCGCGCTGCGCTGGGGGTGCGCACCATATTCAACATCCTGGGACCCCTCACCAACCCGGCGCAGCCGCCTTATCACGTGATCGGCGCGTTCAACCTCGAAGTTGCCGACCTCATCGCCCGTACGCTGGCCGGCATGCCGATGCAGCGAGCGTTCGTCCTCCACGGCGCGCAGGGGTGGGACGAGCCGACCCCAATAGGACCCTTCACGGTGTTCGACGTACGCCCGGGAAGCGTGGAGCAGCACACGCGCGCGCCGGAGGATTATGGGCTGCAGCGCTGCAGTCCGGCGGAGCTCGCCGGCGGCGACGCCCAACACAACGCGCGAGCCCTGCGGGCCGTCCTGGTGGGCGAGGACCGCGGACCGCATCGCGATTGTCTGCTGCTGGGGGCTGCGCTGGCGCTCGAGGTGGCCGGGCAGGCTTTGCGACCCCGCGAGGCGATCGAGCGTGCCGCGGCGGCCATCGATAGCGGCGCCGCTGAGCGCCTGCTCGAGGTCTTGTCAGCGTCACGCCTGGAGCCCGCATGACAAAATCGTCGGGAACGATTTTGGACGCCGAAGGCCGGCCCCGCAGGGGCGAGGCCCAGGATGGGCCGAGCACAAAATCGTCGGGAACGATTTTGGACGGCGATAGCCGGCCCGACGGGCGCGGCGCAGGGGCGGAGTCTCGCAACGCTGACTTCCTGGAACAGATGGCCGCCGGCAGCCGGGAGCGAGTCCGCGCCGCGCGCGCGGCCTGCCCGCAGGCGGAGTTGCTGGCGCGAGCGATGGATACGCCGCTGCCGCCGCGCTTGCATCTGCACCCTGGCAGCTTCGATCTGATCGCGGAGTTGAAGCTGCGCTCGCCCGCGGTCGGACAGCTCAAGGGTCCGGCTGAGGACGTGGCCGCGCGGGTCACCGCGTACGCACGTGCGGGCGCCGCGGCGGTATCCGTGCTGACGGAGCCCACGCGCTTCGACGGCAGCCTCGATCATCTCCGCACGGCGGCAGGGGCACTGTTACCGCTACGAATACCCGCCATGCGCAAGGATTTCCTGGTGGACCCCTATCAGGTGATCGAGGCCCGCCTGGCCGGCGCCGGCGGCGTGCTGGCGATCCTGCGGATGCTGTCCGAGCCTGAGCTCGAGATGCTGGTGCAACAGGCGCGCGCATTGGAGCTTTTCGTGCTGCTCGAGGCCTTCGATGAGCGCGATCTCGAGCGGCTGGGCGCGGTGCTGCGGCGGCTGGGTCCGGAGGGCCTCCTGGCCGGCGTCAACTCGCGCGACCTGGCGACCCTCCAGGTGATCCCGCGCCGGCTGGAGGAGCTGGCCAGCTACCTGCCCAGGGGCATTCCCCGGGTGGCGGAAAGCGGTGTCGGGTCCGCGGACGATGCGCGCCGGGTGGCCGAAGCCGGCTATGATCTGGCTCTCGTCGGCAGTGCGCTCATGCGCGGTGACGACCCCGCGGCATTGGCGAGCGCCATGCTGAGCGCCGCGCGAGCCGCGCGCGCCAACGCGGACATCAACTGAGCGGAAATCATGTGGATAAAGATCTGTGGCATCACGACTTCCGACGCCGTCGCGGCTGCGCTTGCGGCCCGTGTGGATGCGATCGGCTTCGTCTTTGCGGACTCACCGCGACAGCTGACCCTCGAGGACGCCGTGGCGCTGGCCGCGCCTGCCCGCGGCCTCGTTCGCTGTGTTGCGGTGACACGTCAGCCCAGCCAGCGTCACCTCGACGATATTCTCAGCGTGTTTCGTCCCGACGTGCTCCAGACTGACACGGAAGATCTGCGGGCCCTGCGCGTGCCGAAGCAGCTCGAGCTGCTGCCTGTCTTCCGCGGTTGGGATCCGTCGCAGGGCGCGTCCCGGGCCCGGCCGGCCTCGCTGCCCTCGCGCCTGCTTTTCGAGGGCCCGACGAGCGGCAGCGGGACCCCGTGTGACTGGACGATCGCGCAGCGGGTGGCGCGCCGGACGCAGCTGGTGTTGGCCGGAGGCCTGGATGCCGACAACGTCGCGACGGCCATCAGCGCGGTTCGGCCCTTCGGCGTCGATGTCTCTAGCGGGGTGGAGGAGCGGCCCGGCGTCAAGAGCCCCGCCGAAATCGTGCGCTTCGCGGCCGCGGCCCGCGGCGCATTCGAGATGATCCAACAGGAGCAACAATCAGCGTGACCGCCAATGCCTCCAACGATCCCGTCGCGGACCTGATCTCCGGCCGCTTTCCCGATGCACGCGGCCGCTTCGGGCCGTTCGGCGGGCGCTACGTGCCGGAGACGCTGATTCCGGCTCTGGAGCGGCTGGAGCAGGGCATGCGGGAGCACCTGCAGACGGCGGCTTTCCAACAGGAGCTCGCGCAGGAGCTCATGAGCTGGGTGGGCCGGCCCACCGCCCTGACGTTCGCGGGCCGGCTTTCCGCGCGTTGGGGCGCCCGCATCTGGCTGAAGCGCGAGGACCTCGCCCACACCGGAGCGCACAAGATCAACAACGCCCTCGGCCAGGCCCTCCTGGCGAGGCGCCTCGGCGCCAGGCGCGTGGTTGCCGAGACCGGCGCCGGCCAGCACGGTGTCGCAAGTGCGGCGGCCTGCGCCCGGCTGGGGATTCCCTGCACCGTCTACATGGGCGCCATCGACATGGAGCGGCAGGCGCCCAACGTCGACCGCATGCGCCTCCTCGGCGCGACCGTGGCGGCGGTGACGAGCGGCGACCGGACACTGCGGGCGGCGATCGACGAAGCTTTGCGCGACTGGGTGTCGGATCCGCTGGGGACCTACTATCTTCTGGGCTCGGCGCTGGGGCCGCATCCTTATCCGCTGCTGGTGCGTGAGCTGCAGTCGGTCATCGGGCGCGAGGCGCGCGCGCAAATCGTGGAAAGAAACGGCGCGCTGCCCGATGCCGTGATCGCCTGCGTGGGCGGCGGCTCCAACTCCATCGGGGCGTTTCATTCCTTCGTACCGGACAGGACCGTGGAGCTGATCGGCATCGAGGCGGGCGGGCGCGGCTCGGGTCTCGGCGACAACTCCGCGACGCTCTCCTTCGGCCGGCCCGGGGTGTTGCACGGCACCTACTCCATGCTGCTGCAGGACGAGAACGGCCAGATCCAGGAGACCCATTCCGTTTCGGCGGGCCTGGATTATCCCGGCGTCGGGCCGGAGCACGCGCTGCTCGCGTCGGTGGGAAGAACCCGCTACGAGACTGCAAGCGATGACGAGGCGCTCGAAGCGGTGCGCGCTCTCTGTGAGTGCGAGGGCATCCTGCCGGCGCTCGAGAGCGCGCATGCGCTCGCCGGCGCGCGGCGCTGGGCCGCGAGCCATGCGGGCCGGACCGTGCTCGTGTGCCTCTCCGGACGCGGTGACAAGGACATGCCGACATTGCAGAAGACTCTGCTGTCGGTGAAGAAATGACCCCTCACGAGACGATCAGTGCCGCCATTCTGGCGGCCAAGGCGCGCGGCGAGCCGGCGCTGGTCGCGTATCTCACCGCGGGCTTTCCGAGCCGCGACAGCTTTACGCAGCACCTGCAGGCGATTGCCGGCGCTGCGGATGTCGTCGAGATCGGAGTGCCCTTCACCGACCCCATGGCCGACGGCGTCACCATTCAGCGCGCAAGCCAGGCCGCCCTCGCGCAGGGAGTCAGCCTGCGCTGGATCCTGGAGCAGCTCGTGACGATGCCGCGCGCCAAGGCACCGCTGCTCCTGATGAGCTATCTCAACCCGCTGCTGGCGTTCGGGCCGGAAGCGCTGGCCGTATCCGCCGTACGGGCGGGCGTTGCCGGCTTCATCGTCCCCGATCTGCCGTTCGACGAGAGCGCGGAGCTGCGCGCCGCGTTGGCGGGCCAGGGCCTGGCGCTGGTGCAGATGGTCACTCCGGTGACCCGCCCGCAGCGGCTGGAGCAGATTTGCGCCACCAGCCAGGGCTTCGTGTATGCGGTAACGATGACCGGTACGACGGGGAAGAATGTCGTGGTGCCGCCCGAGGTGACGCGTTATCTCGATGGCGTGCGCTCGCGATCCCCCGTGCCGGTTTGCGCCGGCTTCGGCATCCGCGGCCGCGAGCAGCTCGAGCTCCTGCGGGATCACGTCGATGGCGTGGTGATCGGCTCCGCCATCGTCGAGATGTTGGAGAAGGGCGGCGACCCGGCACGCTGGCTGCGCGAGCTGCGGGGGCGGTGAGGGGCACGATGAGCCCCCTCATCATCGCCGGCCGCTTCTGCGGCCCCAGGGGCTCCGCCAACGGCGGTTACTTCGCGGGCAGCGTCGCGGTGCGTTCCGGCCGCACTGTCACGGTGCGGCTCCTGCGGCCGCCGCCGCTCGAGACCCCATTGGACACCATCGAGCTCGGCGACGGCACCCTGGCAGTCATGTCGGGGACGGACCGCGTCGGGGAAGCAAAGGCAGCGGCACTGACATTGGACCCGCTGAAGCCACCGAGTTACTTCGAGGCCGTGGAAGCTTCACGCCACTACGCCGGCTTCACGCACCACCGCTTTCCGACCTGTTTCGTGTGCGGCACCCAGCGCCGCCGCGGCGACGGCATGCGAATCTTTGCCGGCCCGCTCGCGGAGCGTGGCCTCGTGGCGGCGCCCTGGGTTCCCGATGTGTCGCTCGACCGCGGCGACGGCAAGGTCCGGCCGGAATTCATGTCTGCCGCGCTCGACTGCCCCGGCTTCTACGCGGCCAGTCCCGACGATCGCATGATGCTTCTCGGCGAGATCACCGTGCACGTCAACCGCCTGGTGCATGTCGGCGAGCCGTGCACCGTGATCGGCTGGCCGCTGGAAGCGAGCGGGCGCAAGCGTGCCGCGGGAACCGCGGTCTTCGCCGAGGACGGCGAAGTCTGCGGCCTTGCGCGCGCGCTGTGGATCGAGCCCCGGTCAACAGCAAGTCAGTGAGCCGGCGAGGGCCGCCCTGCGCCGGCGGGGTCGAGCAGAGCCATAGGGTTGGCCGCTGAAACGGCCGCAGGCCTGTTTCGGCCAATCAACGAACACCCCTGCCGCTGCCCTGGGTCTGCGAGTGCTGGCCGCCCTTCTGCGAGATGTGGTGCAGGGCCGAGCCTGCCTTGCCCGGCTCGTGGTCGCGCGCGATGTCGCCCAGGGAGATGATCCCCGTCAGGCGCTTGTCGCGACTCAACACCGGCAGGCGGCGCACCTGCAGCTCCGCCATGTTCTCGGCGACTCTGTTGACGTCGTCGTCCTCGAAGCAGTACTTGACCTCGCGTGTCATGACCTCGTTCACGGGCGTATCGGTGGGATTGCGTCCCGCGCCGACACCGCGGATCGCGATGTCCCGGTCGGTGATCATGCCCACCAGCCGGTCGCCTTCGCCCACCGGCAGGATCCCTGCATCTATGCGCGCCATCATCTGCGCCGCGCGTTGAATGGAATCGCCTGGGCTCACGATCTCGACCTGATGGCTCATCACCTCGTTGACTTTCATGGCTCCTCCGTTGGCTGGCGGGTGGCTCGAGCGGACTGGAGCGAAGATGAGCAAGAAACGTACGTCTGCTCAGGGCGTAGCGCGAAGCGAGCGCGTCAAAACAGCCGGTAGACCAGAAACAGCCAACCGGCTCCGGCAGCCGCCAGCGTCCAGCCGGGCCATGCCGTGTGGCCGAGCGCGAGCCAGACGATGCCGCCCAGCAGGGCCGCGGCCCCGAGGATGACCGCATCGCGCCGCCTGTGGCCGCGGCGCAGCTCGGCATGCAGCAGCTCGACCGCCGGCGTCTCGACCAGCATCCGCAGCATGCCGCCCTCGGCTCTCTGCACGGTACTCTTGAGGATCGGCGGCAGCACGCGCACCACCTCGATGAGCTCCGGCAACTGCGTGCGCAGGGTGCGCAGGATCTGCCGCAAGCTCATGCGCTCGCGCATCCACTCGCGCAGGATGGGCGCCGCGGTATGCCAGACGTCGAGCTGCGGATAGAGCTCGCGACCCAGTCCCTCGACGTTGACCAGCGTCTTCTGCAGGAGCACGAGTTGCGGCTGCAGCTCCACGTTGAACCGGCGCGAGATCCCGAACAGGCGCACCAGGAGGTTGGCGAAGGAGATGTCTTCGAGCGGCCGGTCGAATATCGGCTCGCACACGGTGCGCACCGCCGATTCGATCTCGTCCACGCGAGTGCCCGCGGGCACCCACCCGGACTCGACGTGCAGCTCCGCCACGCGGCGGTAGTCGCGATCGAACACGGCGAGGAAGTTGGCGGCGAGATAGTGCTGATCGCGTGGATCGAGCGTGCCGACGATGCCGAAGTCGACCGCCGCGTAGCGCGGGTGCGTCGGATCCTCGATCATCACGAAGATGTTGCCGGGATGCATGTCGGCGTGGAAGAAGTTGTGCCGGAAGACCTGCGTGAAGAAGATGCGCACGCCGTTCTCGGCGAGCCGCTTGATGTCGGTGCCGGCGGCGCGCAGCCGCTCCATGTCGGAGATCGGGATGCCGTGGATGCGCTCCATCACCATGACGTCCAGGCGGCAGTAATCCCAGTAGACCTCCGGCACGTAAAGCAGGTCGGAGCCGGCGAAGTTGCGCTTCAGCTGCGAGGCGTTGGCCGCCTCGCGCATGAGGTCGAGCTCATCGAGGACGGTCTTCTCGTATTCCGCCACGATCTCCCGCGGACGCAGGCGCCGGCCCTCGCGCCAGTAAGTCTGTGCCAGCTCCGCCAGCGCGTAGAGCACCTCCAGATCGAGCTCGATCAGCTCCCGCATGTCGGGGCGCAGCACCTTCACGACCACTTCCTGGCCGTCCGGGAGCCGTGCGGCATGGACTTGGGCGATGGAGGCCGCGGCGAGCGGCGTCTCATCGAATTCGGAGAAAGCTTCCGCGACGGGACGGCCGTAAGCGCTTTCGACGAGGGTCCGCGCGATGGCGCCGGGGAACGGCGGCACCCGGTCCTGCAGCTTCGCGAGCTCATCCGCGACATCCTTCGGCAGAAGGTCGCGGCGCGTCGAGACCGCCTGGCCGAACTTCACGAAGATGGGTCCCAGCTCCTCGAGCGCGAGCCGCAGGCGCACGGCAGGAGGCGCGTTGCGGTTGGGATTCAGCCAGGTGTCGGGTGAGAGATAGAAGAGGAAACGCAGGGGCGCATACAGGTGCGTCGCCCGCACGAAATCGTGCAGGCCATATTTCAACAGCACCCGCTGGATCTGCAGGAGCCGCGCGAGGACGCGCAGCTTCACGGGAGGAGCACCGGTGTCACTTCGCGAGCCGCTGCCACAGCAGCTCGAGGCGCGCATCGAGGCGGTCCAGGTCCTCGCGCAGCGCGTCGACGCCACGAAGGAACTGCTCCCCCTCCTCGCGGGACACCAGGTCGCCGCGCTCATGACTGAAGTACTCGCCGACATCCTGCAACAGCGTCGCCGCCGTATTGCGCGTCCAACCCAACGCGCCGCGCGCGAGTCGCCCGATGCGATGCGCCGCCACGTCGCCGAGGACGAGCGACAGCTCTTCCTCCGGATCGGGCGCGAGCAGCCGCGCCAGCTCGCGAAACTTCTGTGCGAGCTCCGCATCGCCGCGCACCTCGATCTCGCCGCGCGACAGCGGCGCGTCCGCGGCGCTGCTGCCCAGCGCGAGCAGGCTCAACGGGCCGCCGATCACCTCCGCGTCGGCCGGCAGGCTGCCGCGGGTGATGCGCAGGGAGTTGCCGGTCGACTCCACCACCAGGCGCGCCATCGAGGGCGCCTCGATTGCGATCCGGCGGCCGGCAAGCTCCGCGCACAGCTGCTGCGCGCGGGGCGAGCGCGGGAGCCCGCGGTTGAGAACGTTCTGGATGGTGGCGGTGAGCATGGTCGGCCTGTCAGTACTTGTAGCCGCGGTGCAGCGCGACGATGCCGCCCGAGAGGTTGTGATAGCGGCAGCCCTCGAGCCCCGCCGTCTGCATCATCTCGAGCAGCGCCTCCTGGCCAGGGTGCACGCGGATGGACTCGGCGAGGTAACGGTAGCTTGCCTCATCCCCCGCCACCAGCCGCCCGAGCAGCGGCAACACCCGAAACGAGTAGACGTCGTAGACCGAACCGAGCCCTGGCGCCACGGGATGGGAGAACTCGAGCACCAGAAGCTGGCCGCCCGGCTTCAACACGCGGCGCATGGCGGCGAGCGCTGCAGGCTTGTCGGTGACGTTGCGCAGCCCGAAGCCGATGGTGATGCAATCGAATGTGTCATCGGCGAAAGGAAGCCGCTCCGCATTCGCCTGGACGTACTGCACGTTGCCCAGGACGCCTCGATCCGCAAGGCGGTCGCGCCCCCGGTGAAGCATGGCGGAGTTGATGTCGCTCAGTATGACGAGGCCGCGCTCCCCCACCTGCCGGGCGAGCCCTGCGGCGAGATCCCCCGTGCCGCCCGCGACATCCAGGGCCCGCTGCCCGGGCCGCAGCCCGGTGAGCGAGAGGGTGAAACGCTTCCACAGCCGGTGCGCACCCCCCGACATCAGATCGTTCATGAGGTCGTAGCTGCGGGCGACCGAATCGAAGACGCCACGCACCCGGCGCGCTTTTTCGCGCCAGGGGACACGCTCATAGCCGAAATCGGTGGATCGGGGGTCGGTCATGGCTTTGCCGGGGCTCGCGGGAAGGGGCGCATTGTAGCTTCTTGCTTTTTGCACGACATGCTGCGCAGAATCCGGCCCCGGTAAGGGGGTCTTGAACCTAAGGGCCGGGCGGTGTCAAAGCCGCTCGGCCTTTTATTTTTGCCAGGAGGGCTTCAGGGCCTGGATCCGTGCCAGGTAGCGGGCCCACTTCTCCTGCCGGTCGCGGCCCAGCTCGTACAGGTATTTCCAGGTGTAGAGGCCCGTGTCGTGGCCGTCATCGAAGACGAGCTTTACGGCGTACTGGCCCACCGGCTCGACCGCCCGGACGGTGACCGCCTCCTTGCCCAGCACCAGGGTCTCCTGGCCGGGGCCGTGGCCCTTGACCTCCGCCGACGGGGAATAGACGCGCAGGTATTCGAAGGGCAGCTCGAACCGGCTGCCGTCCTCGAAGGTGACCTCGAGCAGGCGGGCTGCGCGGCGGAGCTTGATCTCGGTGGGCTTCGGGTCGGGTGCCATTTGCACTATTATGGACGTCCCTGCTCCAGCAGCGGTACATCGTGGAAGCTACAGATACCTCCCACCCCGACTACTTTCACCGTGTGGTCGATTGCCAGTGGGCCTGTCCGGCCCATACCGATGTCCCTGAGTACATCCGGCTGATCGCCCAAGGCCGCTTCACTGAAGCGTACCTGGTCAACCGGCACTCCAACGTATTCCCAGGCATCCTGGGACGGGTATGCGACCGCCCCTGCGAGCCTGCCTGCCGGCGCGGCCGGGTCGAGGCCAAGCCGGTCGCGATCTGCCGCCTGAAGCGCGTGGCGGCGGACAACCGCGACGATATCAGCGGCAAGCTGCCGCCGATCCCCAGGATCAAGAACGGCAAGCGCATCGCCTGCATCGGTGCCGGCTGTGCCTCGCTCACGGTCGCCAACGATCTGATGCCGCTCGGGTATGAGGTCACGATCTTCGAGCAGTACGGTGAGCCCGGCGGCCTGATGCGCACCAACATCCCTTCCTTCCGGCTGCCGCAGACGGTGCTCGAGGAGGAGATCCGCATGATCGTCGACATGGGCGTCGACCTCAGGCTCGGCCACAAGATCGGGAGCATGAAGCAACTGCTCGCGACCGGCGGCTTCGATGCGGTGTTCGTCGGCTCGGGGGCGCCGCACGGCAAGAACCTCGAGCTTCCAGGCCGCGCCGCCGCGGATGCCAACGTGCACATCGGCATCGCCTGGCTCGAATCGGTCGCCTTCGGCCACATCGAGCGGATCGGCGAGCGCGTCCTGATCATCGGGGTCGGCAACACTGCGATGGACTGCTGCCGCAGCAGCCTGCGGCTCGGCGCCAAGCACGTGAAGGTGATGGCGCGCAAGCCCCGCGGCTTTTTCAAGGCGTCGGAATGGGAGCTCGAGGATGCCGAGGAGGAAAGCGTCGAGATCGTCGTCAACCGTTCGCCCAAGGCCTTCGTGATGGAAGGCGGCCGTCTGGCCGGGATGACGTTCGACTGCATGGAATACGAGCTCGACTCGCGCGGGCGCATCACCGCGGAGCGGGTGGCCGGCGAGGAATTCATTGCCGCGGACGACGTCATTCTCGCGATCGGCCAGGAGAACGCCTTCCCCTGGATCGAGGGCGACCTGGGCATCGAGCTCGACAAGTGGCACGTGCCCAAGGTCGATCAGCTGACCTTCCAATCGACCCGGCCCGGTGTGTTCTTCGGTGGCGATGCGGCGTTCGGCCCGAAGAACATCATCTGGGCGGTGGAGCACGGCCATCAGGCCGCCATCTCCATTCACAGGCATTGCCAGGGCGAGCCCGTTACCGAGCGCCTGCAGCCGGGAGTGAATCTGCAGAGCCGCAAGATGGGCATGCACGAATGGTCGTATTCCAACGACTACGCACCGGTCGAGCGGCGGCTGATGCCGCACGTCTCGCTCAAAGAGCGCTTCAAGAAGCTCAACATCGAGGTGGAGCTGGGCTTCACCGCGGAGCAGACCGCGCAGGAAGTGCAGCGCTGTCTCAACTGCGACGTGCAGACGGTCTTCACCGCGAAGCTCTGCATCGAATGCGATGCCTGCCTCGATATCTGTCCCGTCGACTGCCTCACCATCACCGCCAACGGCCCCGAGCAGGAGTTGCGCGAGCGCCTCAAGGTTCCCGCGCGCAACCTCACCCAGCCGCTCTACGTGTCAGCGGCGCTGCCGCAAACGGCACGTGTCATGGTCAAAGATGAGGATTTGTGCGTGCACTGCGGCCTGTGCGCCGAGCGTTGCCCGACGGCCGCCTGGGACATGCAGAAATCGCACGTCCATTGGCCACACGCCGAGGACGAAGCCCGGACTATGGAAGCCCGGAAGCCCAAAATCGCCTGAACAGCGAATGAGCGCACAGCGCAAAATGTCTCTTGGCCGGAAGCTGATCGCCAGGACGGCGATCCGCTAGCCTACATGGACGTATTTACGGCGTTCCGGCCAAGAGACATTTTGTGATGCGCGCGGACGTCTGGAAGTGACAATGACCCGAGTCAACGATTTCACGATCAAGATAGCCACGGTGAACGGCACCGGCTCGGCGAGCGCCAACACGCTGCTGATGAAGTCCATCTTCCGCAGCGGCATCCCGGTGATGGGCAAGAACTACTTTCCCTCCAACATCCAGGGCCTGCCCACCTGGTACGAGATCCGCGTCTCCCGCGAGGGGTACCTCGCCCGCTCCGGCTCCGTCGATCTCATGGTGGCGATGAACGCCGAAACCTACTCGCGCGACGTGAAGGAAGTCAGCCCCGGCGGCTATCTGGTGTATGACTCGACCTGGCCGCGGCCGGCGCTTCTCGGCCGCTCCGACATCACGGTCCTCGGTGCTCCGCTGGCAAAGATGTGCAACGAGAGCTTCAACGGAGTGCGCACCCGCATTCTGATGAAGAACATCTGCTACGCGGGGGTTCTTGCGGCGCTCCTCGATCTCGACCTCGAACGTATTCGTGAGCTGCTGGCGGAGACCTATGCCAAGAAGCCGCAGCTGGTCGAGAGCAACATGAAGGCGATCGGGCTCGGCTATGACTATGCGCGGCAGAATTTCCCTTGTCCGTTGCCGCTCAAGGTCGAGAAGATGGACCGCACCGCCGGGCACGTGATGATCGACGGCAATACCGCGGCGGCGCTCGGTTGCGTCTTCGCGGGCGCAACCGTGGCGGGTTGGTACCCCATCACTCCCTCGACTTCGCTGATGGACGCGTTCAAGAGCTTCTGCGACCGCACGCGCGTCGATCCGGAGACCGGTGCCAAGCGGTTCGCCTTCATTCAGGCGGAAGACGAGCTGGCCGCGATCGGCATGGTGATCGGCGCGTCCTGGAACGGCTGCCGGGCGTTCACTGCGACCTCAGGACCCGGCATCTCGCTCATGAACGAGTTCCTGGGGCTTGCTTATTACGCCGAAGTGCCGGCGGTGGTGTTCGACATTCAGCGCGTCGGTCCTTCGACGGGCATGCCGACGCGCACGCAACAATGCGACGTGCTGGAGTGCGCCTACGCCTCGCATGGCGATACACGCCATGTCTGCCTTTATCCCGCCAATCCCGAGGAATGCTTCTACATGAGCACCCAGGCCTTCGACCTGGCCGAGCGCCTGCAGACTCCGGTGATGGTGCTGTCGGATATCGACATCGGCATGAACGACTGGATGTGCCGCGACCTCAAGTGGGACGACACCTATCGTCCCGACCGCGGCAAGGTGTTGGAAAAGGCGCAGATCGAGAAGCTGGAGAAGTTCCATCGCTTCCTCGACAAGGATGGCGACGGTATCCCGTACCGGACGCTGCCGGGCGTGCACCCCAAGGGCGCGTATTTCGCGCGCGGCTCCGGGCACAACCAGTACGGCGCATACACTGAGGACTCGACCGAATATCAGATCGTGCTCGACCGGCTGCTGAAGAAATGGAACACGGCCAAGAGGCTGGTGCCGCGGGCCATCATCGACGCCACCGCCGGGAGCGACCTCGGCATCGTGTCCCTGGGAAGCTGCGATAACGCCATCCGCGAGGCGATGGCGATCCTCAAGGCGCGCGGTGTCGGCGTCAATTACATGCGGGTGCGCTCCTTCCCTTTCAGCGAGGACGTGGAGCGGTTCCTTGCCGCGCACCGGCTGCTCTTCGTCGTGGAGCAGAACCGCGATGCGCAGCTGCGCTCCCTGCTCACGCTGGAGACCGCCGTGGAGAAGTCGAAACTGCGCTCGCTTCTGCACTACAGCGGGCTGCCCGTGTCTTCGAGCTTCATCGTCGACGGGGTGCTCGCGGAAGTACTGCCCAAGCCCGTGCCGCAGCAGGCGGCCGCCGGCGCAGCCTTATCCAGCGGCACGGCCTGATCCGGACCGACAGACATGACTTTCATCGCGAAACCCAAGGTCGTTCATCCCTCGCTGCCGCGCAATGCGCTGGGCCTGGTTCGCCGCGACTACGAGGGCGCCCTCTCGACATTGTGCGCCGGCTGCGGACACGACTCGATCACGGCCGCCATCGTCGAAGCCTGCTGGCGCCAGGCGCTCGAGCCGCAGAACGTGGTGAAGCTGTCCGGCATCGGCTGCTCCTCGAAGACCACGGCCTATTTCGTCAGCGGCGGACACGGATTCAACTCCGTGCACGGCCGGATGCCTTCCATCGCGACCGGCGCGAATGCCGCCAACAGGCGGCTCACCTACATCGGGGTTTCGGGCGACGGCGACACGCTGTCCATCGGCCTCGGTCAGTTCTGCCACGCGATCCGCCGCAATCTCGACATGCTCTACATCATCGAGAACAACGGCGTGTACGGGCTGACCAAAGGACAGTTCTCGGCCTCGGCGGACGTCGGCACCAAAGCGAAGAAGGGTGAGACCAACTTCCAGCCGCCCATCGACCCGGTGCTGCTCGCGATGACGCTGGGAGCCTCCTTCGTGGCGCGCAGCTTCTCCGGCGACAAGCAGCAGCTCGTGCCGCTGATCGAGGCCGGCCTCAGGCATCGCGGCTTCGCCCTCCTGGATGTGCTCTCCCCCTGTGTCACCTTCAACGACCACGAGGGCTCCACGAAGAGCTATGCCTACACCCGCGAGCACTACGAGCCGGCCGTGCAGGCGGATTTCGTGCCGCCGGAGCGGGAGATCACGGCCGACTACGGCGCCGGCGAGGCGCTGGCTGTCACCATGCACGATGGCAGCCGTGTCGTGTTGCGCAAGCTCGATGCGGCCTATGACCCCACCGACAGGACCGCGGCGCAGGCCAGGGTGCAAGAGCGGTTGAAGTCGGGGGAGTACCTGACCGGTCTGCTGTATGTCGACGCGGACGGAGGCACGGAGGGGGGCAGGAAGGAGTTCCACCAGGTCAACGGCACGCCCGAGGAGCCGCTGAACAGCCTTTCCTACGAAGTTCTGTCGCCCGGTTCCAAAGGTCTAGCTAAGATTCTGGCCCGTTACCGCTAACGTTACCGGGCCCGGCCGGCCAACCCGACGCCGTCGGCGTTGCGCCCATAAACGAACCGTTTTTTGCTTGTATAGCGCCCATGTCCTGGGTTATCGTGCCGCCCGGTCCGTGACCTTTCCCTTTCCTGCCGCCTGCCGCCCGCCTTCATTCGGGACCGGCTTCCGAGTCTGAGAAAAGCCGAATCGTTCCCGACCAGATCGTATCTGTCTCTTTTGGAGTTTGATTGCATGACGAAGATTTACGTCGGAAACCTTCCGTTTTCGGCCACTGAGAGCGAAGTCCGCGAACTGTTTGCGCAGCACGGTACCGTCGAGTCCGTAAGCCTCATCACCGACCGGGATACCGGCCGGCCGCGCGGCTTTGGATTCGTGGAAATGTCGCGTGCGGACGCTTCCCGGGCCATTCAGAACCTGAACGGCAAGGACCTCGGCGGACGCCCCCTGCGGGTGAACGAGGCGCAGGAGCGCACCGGCGGCGGCGGACGGGGCGGCGGCGCTCCCAAGCGCTGGTAAGCAGCCAATAGCGAAGGCCGGCCCTCCGAGGGCCGGCCTTTTTCATTGGGAGCTCAGTAGGACGTCGAGCCCAGCGTGTAGCGGACCGAAAGCTGCGCCTGGGTATCGGTGACCGGATCGGAGCTGTCCAGGAATTCGCCCCAGCTGTACGAGCTGCTGGTCACCCGTAGCCATTCGACGGTGACGGTCCAGCTCTTTCCTGGATCGAATACGTAGGCGGCCGTCCAGGCGTGCCCGCTTTGCTGGCCGTCGAGCTCGGCGTTACGGCTAGCTACCTCGAAGCGGTCGTAGCGGACGCTCACCATCTGGCGCCCGAACCGCTTCGATAGCAGCGCATAGCGGGCATTGAACGGCCATTCGAGCACGCTGCTGCCTGGTGCGATCTCGGTTTGGCCCGCCAACCATTGTGCTATGACTGTCCAACCGGCACCGTATTCCGCCCGTACCCCCGCACTGTTGAAGCTCGTATGCCACGCGAGTACGTGAGCGACGGCGTCTGACGCGGACGGATCTGCCCTGTTGTCGTATCGCAGCGCCGTGATCATGAGGCGGCCCGGAAACTGCAGATCCATGCCGACGTAGTATCCGGCGCGTCCGTCGATTTGCAGGAACGGCTCGATGCGCCTGCCCGCCGGGCTCTTGAGCTTGCCGACGCTGTCGAACAATGGCGTCTGGCGATCGTCGACTATGAAGCCGCCGTTGGCCAAGGCCGCGCCGGCGAGCTCGTTCCAACCATAGACCCCCGCGACCGCCCCGACATCGAATGGCAGGCCGACTCGTGTGCCGAGCCAGTCGACCTTCGTTTCCAGGCCGACGGTTCTCAGCTCCTCCGCCAACCAACTGTCGATGGCGGAGTAGGACAGGGTGTAGGGGGACGCCCAGCCGCCGGCGCCATTTTCCAACGACACGGGTGCATAGAACGCCCCGGCCTTCATCCGCAGCCGGAAAGAGTCGCGCGGATAAGGGCGGAACTGCAGGTAGGCTTCCGTCAATCCAACGGGATTCTCGTAGGCGTTGCCCCAGGCGGAGGCATCCAGGTGCAGCTTCCATAGCTCACCGACCGGCATGTCGAGGGCCAGGCGCAGGCGGCCGAGCTGCAATCCCGACTGGTGCTCGCTGAATCGCGTCGGACTGTAACCGCCATCGAGCACCGATCTGCCCGCATCGGAGGTGACCGCGCGCAGGTCGAGGTCCAGCTCCCAGTTGGCGCAGTGGCCCGCTGTGGCGGCCAACAGCGCCGAGGCGGCGAGCGCGAGTCGGGTCGTGGCCGGGCGCATCAGTAGGTATCCCCGGACTGACCCTCCATGGGTTGCAGACGCAGAGGCTTCGTGAGCCGCAGTATCAGTGCCGCCCGGTCGGTGGCGTCCACGGTGAGCTCGCGGACCAGCGCCGGGCTCTCCTCGCGCATTCGCGGATGCCACACCTTGATCTCATACCGCCCGTTGGGCAGTTCCGTCGACCAGGAGCCGCGGGAATCGGTGACCCCGTAGAAGGGAGCATCGATCACATCTATGTAGCCGATCATCCAGTCGTGAATGTTGCAGCCCAGGATGACCACTCCGGTCTGATCGAACAGCAGCGGAGGGTACGGTTTGCCCCGGTACAGCGGCAGTTGGAACCGTTTGGCCGGCGAGAAGGAGTAGATCTGATGGCTCACCGAGTCGCTGTTGGGAAAGGACACCGTCGAGCCGACGGGGATCACTATCACCTCGGGCATGAACATGCGGTTCATCTGGTCCATGACGGCATGCACGGGCGCCGGAGCCGGCAGCTTCTTGCCCACCGGCTGCACGGTGACCGCGGCATCAGCCAACGGAGTGCCGTCCGGAAGCTGCAGGGTGATGGCGATGGACGCCGCCGCTGCAGAAGCGGCGCGCAACAGGGCACAAAGCAGCACCGCCGCTGCAATGGCGGCCGTACTCGTGCGGGCGGGCGCGTGGCTCGAACGTGCGGAAAGTCTCATTCCTTCAACCGGTTGCTCGCGCCGCAATCCCGCGACGCCTACGATGCAGCGAATTCGAGCCGATCCCATGCGCAGTTTCCGCAAACGGCTTCTCGTGTTGATCATCGGTCTGGCGGTTCTAACCCAGACTGTGACCCTGTTTGCAGTACTGGCAAGGACTGCGCGGGATGTGCGCGCGCGCGGCGCCGAGCAGCTGAGCGCCGCCGCCTCGCAGGTGGATCAGCTCATCCGCTACCGCGCCGAGCAGCTCGCCAGCGCCGTGGCCGTGCTCGCGGAGGACTTCGGGTTCCGCGAAGCGGTCGCGAGCGGCGACGGGCCGACGATGCTGTCTGCAGCTGGAAACAATGCCCGGCGGATAGGCGCCGACCTCGTACTGCTCATCGATACCCGGGGCCGGGTGCTGGCCTCCAGCTCGCCGACGGATGCGCGCGCCGGGACCGTCATCGGCGGGCTGCTGCTGGGAGGCTCCGGCGGGCGGCGTAACCGGCCGCAGTTCATGGCGCTGGGCAGCAAGACCTACCAGTTCTTCGTCGCGCCGGTGCGTACTCCGGAAATCATCGCCTGGGTCGTCATGGGCTTCGCGGTCGACGATGCCCTCGCACGCAAGATCCGCGATCTCGCCGGGGTGGAGGTCACCCTCGGCATCGGCGGACCTGCCGGCGTCACGCGCGTGGCCTCCAGCCTGCCGCTGACAGTGCAACCTTCGGCGCACCTGGATTCAACCGAGGTGTCGGCTGGCGGCGGCGGCACGCTCGTGGTCCGGCTCGGCGATACGAGCTATCTCACCTTCGTGCAGCTGATCGACTCGCGCGGCGAGCCGGTCGAGGCGATCCTGCAGAAGCCGATGTCGGCGGTCCTCGCCCCTTATCGTGAGCTGCGCGACTCGCTGCTCTTCATCGACGGCGCGGCCATTCTGTTGGCGGCGGCCATCGGCATGGTCCTCGGCCGCAGCGCCACGCGGCCACTCGGGGAGCTGGTGCTCGCCGCACAGCGCATTCAACACGGCCGTTACGACACGGCGGTGGCGGTATCCGGCGGTGAGGAATTCCGCAGTCTCGCGGCAACATTCAACGCCATGCAGCGCACGATCGCCGACCGTGAGGCGGACATCACGCGCCATGCGTTCTACGATTCGCTGACGGGGCTTCCCAATCGCGCGCTGGCCGAGCGGCGGCTCGCGGAGTTGCTGCGCCGCGGCGAGTCTCCGGCTTCTCTCGCTCTCATTCTGATCCTGGTGCGCAGTGTGCGGGAGGTGAATACCACCTTCGGCCACGAGGTCGGGGATGAGGTCGTGAAGGAAGCGGCGCAACGCCTGAGCCGCAACGTACTGGCCGGGCATGTCATTGCGCGGCTCGGCGACAGTCAGTTTCTCATCGTGGCGCCCGGATTCTCCGTCGAGCGCGCCCGCATCTATGTCGATCAGCTCGCCGGCGCGCTGCGCGGCGGCTTTCATCTGTCCGGGATGACTCTCGACCTCGGCGTGACCTCGGGCATCTGCGTGTATCCGGAGCACGGTCAGACCGCGCAGGACCTGTTGCGCCGGGTCCAGGTTGCGCTGGAGGACGCCGAGGAGGCGCCTGCGTTGCGCGTTGCCTGCTACAAGTCCGGCCGGGATGAGCAGCATCGGCGCAGGCTGACGCTCATCACGGGCCTGCGCGCCGCGATCGAACACGACGAGCTGACCCTCAAATACCAGCCGAAGGTGGAGGTCGCCACGCGCTGTGTGAAGAGCCTGGAAGCGCTGGTCCGCTGGCAGCACGGGACCCTCGGCGCAGTGTCGCCGGGAGAGTTCGTGCCGCTCGCGGAGAGCGCGGGTGCTTCCCGGGCGTTGACCAACTGGGTGCTGGGGGCCGCCATCCGCCAGCTCGCGGCCTGGCGGCGGGAAGGCCTGCAGGTGCAGCTCGCCGTCAATCTTTCGGCCCCCGACATACTCGATCCGGACCTCGGCGACGGCATCCTGCGGATGCTCGCCGACCGGCAGGTCGAGCCGACCGCCCTGCTGCTCGAGATCACCGAGAGCGCGGTGATGCGCGACCCGGCGCTGGCTGCGCGCCACATGCAGCCGCTGCGGGCCGCGGGAGTGCGCTTCGCCATCGATGACTTCGGCACGGGCCACTCGTCGCTGTCGCTGCTCAGCAAGCTGCCCGTGGACGAGCTGAAGATCGACCGCTCCTTCATCTCCCAGGCGCTCTCGGCGCAGACTGCGGCATCGATCGTGGCTTCCACGGTGGCGCTGGCCCACGCCATGGGGCTCAATGTGGTCGCGGAGGGCATCGAGGAGCCGGAGGCCTGGAATCTGCTGAAGCGTCTCCATTGCGACTGCGCGCAGGGGTATCTCATCAGCAGGCCGATGGACGCCGCAGCCGTACCGGCATTCGTGCGGCGGGCGAACGATGTGCTGCCGGCTTCGGACTCGACCGTCATGCAGATACGAGCCCTGGAAAAGCTGGCAGCAGCCGGAAAGACCTGAGGCGGCAGACGCAGGCGGGGGCGTCGCACCGTTGGGGTGCCCGGGCGACCGCTCTGGTAGACTGCGCCCCCTTTTCAGCAACAGCGATTCGCGGAGCAGCTACATGGGCAAGGGTGACCAGCGGTCCCGGCGGGGCAAGATCTATCGCGGCTCCTTCGGCAAATCACGCGCCAAGGACCCGGCCAAGAGGCGAAAGCGGGCCACTGCCAAGAAATAGTCAGCGCCCGTCCAGGGATCACCGGGGCTGCGCCGGCCTGAGGTGGAACGCGGCTTGCGACGCCGCGCCTCCGTCTGGCGACTTCCTTTGAGAGGTGATCCTATGAATCGCAGCCTGTTGTTGCTATGCGTCGCTGCGCTCGCGCTGTCCGCGGGAGCCTGCTCGCACCAGCAGTCGAACAATCCGGGCGGGTCGGCGAGCTCTCCGCCGAGCGAGACGACGCCTCCGAACACTCCGCCGTCCAACGAGCAGGCGCCGCCACCGGCCAACCCGAGCTCGCAGCCCGGCGGCGCACCGGAGCAGAATCCGCCGCCGAGCGCCAACCCCAACCCCAACGCCCCGCCTCCGCCCAGCGGCACGACCCCGCCTCCGCCGCCGAACCAGAACAACGGCAATCCGCCGCCGCAATAATCTAGAATGACCGGTCCCGGCGCTCTTTTCGGGTGCCGGGTCGCCATTCACATCGGCGCTTCCGCTTCGTGCGCACACGATGCGGGGGCGCCGAGTCGATCAGGAAAGAAAGACGATTAGATGACTTCCGATTCGCCGCTGGGCTATGCCCGTTGGCGCCCCCATCCGTGGCACGGGCTCGAGCCGGGGCCTGAATGCCCGCGCGTGGTCAACGCCTTCATCGAGATAACACCGTTCGACCTCATGAAGTATGAGGTGGACAAGGCGACGGGCTATCTGCGGGTGGATCGTCCGCAACGCACCTCGTCCCATCCGCCGTCTCTCTACGGCTTCGTACCGCAAACCTACTGCGGGGAGCGGGTGCGCCGCCTCGCGCAGGGTTGCGACCGCGGTGACGGCGACCCGCTCGACATCTGCGTCATCAGTGAGCGGCCCATCACTCATTCGGAAATCCTGCTGCGCGCGCGCGTTCTCGGCGGCCTGAAGATCATCGACAGGGGCGAAGCCGACGACAAGATCGTCGCGGTGTTGGATGGCGACTACATCTGGGGCGGCGCGCGCGATATCACCGACGTGCCGGCCGCGCTGCTCGAGCGGCTGGAGCATTATTTCTCCACTTACAAGCTGGTCCCGGGCGAGCCGCCCAAGATCGCCGTGGTCGGCCGCTACGGCTACGAGGATGCAGCCCGGGTGATCACCGCCGCCATGGACGACTACCGCGAGATGATCGGCGGAATGACGGAAGAGATGCACGGCTCACGGGGCCGTTGACCGAAGCCGTGATTCTCGGACTCAAGCGCGCGAGTGAGTACCCCCCGATAGCGGACTACGCGCTCATCGGCGACTGCCATTCCGCGGCGCTCGTTTCCCGGCAGGGATCCATCGACTGGTGCTGCCTGCCGCGGTTCGATTCCGACAGCTGCTTCGGACGAATGCTCGACTGGGAGAACGGCGGGTACTTCCAGATCAGCCCGGCGGGACGCTTCAGCTCGCGCCGGGAGTACTTCGAGAAGAGCCTGGTGCTGGTCACCACCTTCCGCACGAAGGGCGGCGAGGCCCGGCTCATCGACTTCTTCGCCATGCGGCCCGGCGGCCGGCAGCGTCCGCGCCGGCAGATCGTACGCATCGTCGAGGGTGTCAGCGGCAGGATGAAGTTGAATGTCAGGTTCGTGCCGCGGCTCGACTTCGGCGAGGTCAAGCCGTGGGTCCGGCCCTGCCCGGGCGGTCACGTCGCGGTCGGCAGCAACGCGGGACTGCTGATCTCCGGGGACATGGGGCTCCATCCCGGCAGCGATCACGATCTCGAGGGAGCGCTCGAAGTCCAAGCCGACTCGCGTTATCACGTCGGGGTGCAGTTCCTGCCGCCGGAAGAGTCCGAGCGCGACCGGTCCGGCGAGAAGGAGGTCGCCCATCTCCAGGAGCACTACGAGGAGACGCTGCGCTGGTGGCGGGACTGGTCGGCGAAGATCAAATGCAAGGACGGGCGCCTGCCGCCGGGCAGGGCCAGCGGCACGGCCGTGGCCCGCTCGGCCATAGTGTTGAAGGCGCTCTGTTATGCTCCGACCGGAGCCATCATCGCCGCGCCGACCACCTCGTTGCCGGAGGAGGCGGGCGGCGAGCGCAACTGGGACTACCGCTTCTGCTGGTTGCGCGACTCGATCTTCACGGTGCATGCCTTGAGCAATCTCGGGCTGCAGGCCGAGGCCGCGGGCATGCGGCGGTTCATTCAGCGAACCGCGTCGGGCCATGCGGAAGAGCTGCAGGTGCTCTACGCGGTGGACGGCAAGCGCCGCGTCCCGGAGCTCGTTCTGCCGAAGCTCGACGGCTGGCGCGGCTCGCAGCCGGTGCGCATCGGCAACGGCGCGGCGCAGCAGTTTCAGGCTGACATGTACGGCCTCGTCATGGAGCTGTCGTGGCGCTGGAGCGAGCGTGGCGAGCAGCCGGACGACAACTATTGGGGTTTCCTCACCGCGATCGTGGAGGTCGCGATCGCCCGGCGCCATCTTCCGGATCGCGGATTTTGGGAGGTGCGCTCGCGTCCGATGCATTTCGTGCACTCGAAGGTGATGTGCTGGGCGGCAGTCGACGGCGGCATCGCTCTGGCCGAACGCTATGGGTTGCCGGGCCCTGTCGACCGCTGGCGCGAGGAGCGCGACGGCATGCGCAGGGACATCGAAAAGCGCGGTTATGATCCCAAGCGCGGTATTTTCGTCCGCAGCTACGGCAGCAAGGATCTGGATGCAGCGTTGTTACTGTTGCCGGGGGTCGATTTCGTGGCGTGGGACGACGAGCGGATGGTCCGCACGGCGGAGGCGGTCCGCAAGGAGCTGGCGCGCGATGGGCTGGTGCGGCGGTACACGGCCAAGGACGGGCTGCGCGGCAAGGAGGGGGTGTTCGTCGCCTGCACGTTCTGGCTGGCGGAGTGCCTGGCGCATCAGCGGCGCCGCGGGGAGGCGCGGGCGGCTTTCGAGCGGGCGTGCCGCTGCGCCAACGACCTCGGCCTGTTTGCAGAGGAGTTCGAGCCGAAGAAGGGGGAAATGTTGGGCAATTTCCCCCAGGGATTGACCCATCTGGCACACGTCTCGGCCGCGCTGGCGCTCGAAGATATGGAAAAGAACCCGAGATAGCGCTCGAGATGGACACTGCGGCACGACGGTTGCGCGGGCGCCGGTATGCTCAACATTCCGGCTTGGCTCGGCGACCGCGCGCGGGAAATCCTGGCGCTGATCAAGGACGCGGCCAACGGTTGGAACGAACATCACGTGTCCCGGATCGGGGCGGCGCTCGCCTTCTACACCGTCTTCTCGCTCGGCCCGATTCTGCTGCTCGCCGTGGCGGTGGCGGGCTTTTTCTTCGGCGAGAGCGCGGCGCGGGGCGAGATCCACCAGCAGATCGGCAGCATGATCGGACCACAGGCGGCGGTCGAGGTCGAGGCGCTGCTGGTCCGGGCCCACCGCCCGGAGGCGGGGGTGGTCGCGACGGTGATCAGCATCGTGACGCTGCTGTTGAGCGCCGACACGGCGCTCGTGGAGCTGAAATCCGGGCTGGATGAAATCTGGAATCTGCCGGGCGCCATCCGGACCTGGTACTGGGACTACCTGCGCACCCGGCTGCTCTCGATCGCGCTGATCATGGCGCTCGGCTTCCTGCTGCTCGCATCGCTGCTCTTCAGCGCGGGCCTGGGGGCGCTCGAGTCGCTCTCGAGCGGCATCATCATCGTCGGCTTCGTCCTGCGGTCGGTGAACGCCCTGATCTCTTTCGGCCTGGCCGTGCTGCTCTTCGCAACCGTGTACAAGATGCTGCCGAGCGTGAGGCTCGCCTGGAAGGATGTGGCCATCGGGGCGGTGATCACAGCGGTGCTCTTCACCGCGGGGAAGTACGCCATAAGCCTGTATCTCGGCAGCAGCACCGTCGCATCCACCTATGGCGCAGCCGGCTCGGTAATCGTGGTGCTGCTCTGGGTGTACTACTCCGCCCAGGTATTCCTGTTCGGTGCGGAGCTCACGCGAGGCTATGCCTGCCGCTTCGGCTCGAGGCGGGGAATACCTTCCGCGCCCATGTGCTCATCGCCGTAGCCCCTTCCGGCTGCTCGGGAACTGGGTGATTGGCGCGCCCGACTGGATTACTCGGCCCCATCCTGGGCCTCGCCCCTTCGGGGCCGGCGCTGCGCGCCGTTCAAATTCGCTCCCGGCGAATTTGTCGAACCAGCGTATTTACCGGTTGGACGGACTTGATTTATTGGCGCGCCCGACTGGATTCGAACCAGCGACCTGCAGCTTCGGAGGCTGCCACTCTATCCAACTGAGCTACGGGCGCGCCGTCCCGATTGGGGACCGGGGATGATACGCGGACCCAGGGCGTGACGCCATTTACGAAGGCGAGAGCCGAACGGCTATACTGCGCGCTCGTTTTTTGAGTCCCGTGCGAGGCGTCGGTGAGCAAGCAGGACACTCATTTCATCAACATGTTCAGCCTGGTGATCGGCATCCTGGTCGCCTTTGCGGTCGTGCTCTTCGTGGTGGCACGCAGCATCGGAGGCGCCACGGAAAGCAAGGCGATGATGAGCGGCCCGGATTATTACAAGACCGTCGAGGCGCGGGTTGCGCCCGTCGAGCAGGAAGCGGTCGCCGGGCAGGACAATTCCGCCCTGGCGATCAAGGCCCCGGCCGGCGCCACCGCGCAGGCGGGCGGCTCTTCGGGTCTTGCCATGCCCACCAGCGGCAAGGACCTCTTCGATCAGACCTGCAGCGCCTGCCACGGCGCCGGCGTCGCCGGTGCACCCAAGGCGGGTGACAAGGCGGCCTGGGCACCCCATCTCGCCCATGGCTTGCCCATGCTTTACCAGCACGCGCTGCATGGCTTCACCGGCAGCACGGGCACGATGCCCGCCAAGGGGGGCCGCACCGACGTGCCGGACCCGATCGTCGAGCAGGCCGTGAATTACATGGTATCGCTCGTCGACCCGTCGATGGTCGCCGGCAAGAAGAAGTAGCCCGCCCGCTCCCGGTCCGGCTTGCTCTGGAGCGCGTCGTATCCAATCGATGCCGCCCCCGGAGCCGTTCAGACTCGAGCTGGAATGACGGACTCGCTCAGGAAAGTCGTTGCATCGATGGCAGACGCCAATGGGCGCGAGCCTGGCCGCCTGTCACTTCGGTTCAACCAGTGCATAGTCGAGAGCGATTGCGGCATCGTAAAGGTGGTCGAGCGGGTGAGCCCGGCAGAAATCATCGAGCCAGTGCGCCACTGCGTTGGAATCCGTTTCACGCAGCTTTACTTTGGCTTGGTTCGAGGCCATGTCCTCGCCCTCGGCGCTCAACCAGCCCAACACCCACGCCAGATCCTGTTGCGCAAGAACACCCTCCACACTGACCGCTGAGCCCCTCCGGTCGGCCATCCATTTTCCGCACAGGACATTCCCCTCGCCATAGATGCTCACGCCGTTCCCGGCTGCCACGCCGTTACTCGTGAGCGCGGCCAACACACACGCGCATGCTCGTAGGCTTGCTTTCATGTTTGGTTTCGCTGATTCTGCTTTGCCGAGTATAGTGCTTCAAGCCTGGGATGAAGTGGCTGCCTGCTCCCGGTCCAGACATCGCAGCATCACCGCCTCGCTGACGTGGGTGTCGGCGATGCTCGCGCTTCCGTCGAGATCCGCGATCGTGCGAGCCAGTTTGAGGATGCGCTGCCGCGTACGGCCGGAGAAGCGCAACTGCTTCATCGCGCGATCGAGCAGCGCACGGGCGCGGGGCTGCAGGATGCAACATTGATCGACCTGAGCGTCTGTCAGCCGTGCGTTGCAGTGGCGCTGGCGTGCCAGCTGCAAGCATCTGGCAGAGGCCACTCGAGCGGCGATTGCGGGGCTGGATTCCCCTCTGCCGAGGCAATCGTCGAAGTCGCTGACCTCGATTCGCGGCACCTGCACGTGCATGTCGAGCCGGTCGAGGAGCGGGCCTGAGATGCGGGCGCGATATCGTCGGATTTGAGCCAGGGTGCAGCGGCAGCGCCCGGCGGGGTCACCATGGTGACCACAGGGGCAGGGATTCATGGCAGCGATCAGTTGGAATTCGGCAGGGTAGTCGGCATGCGCGGCAGCACGGGAGACGCGGACGACACCTGCCTCCAGTGGCTCCCGCAATGCCTCCAGCACCTGACGGTCGAACTCCGGCAGCTCGTCGAGAAAGAGGACGCCGTGGTGGGCGAGGCTGATTTCTCCAGGGCGCGCGTGCGATCCGCCGCCGACCAGGGACACCGCGGAGGCGGTATGATGCGGCGAGCGAAACGGGCGTCGTCCGAAGCTGCTCATGTTGAAGCCGGTGGAGCTCACGGAAGCTATCGCGGCGCAATCGAGAGCCTCATCGGCCGCAAGCGGCGGCAGCAGGCCCGGCAGGCGCTGTGCCAACATGCTCTTGCCGCACCCCGGCGGGCCGATCATGAGCAGACTGTGGGATCCGGCGGCGGCGATGAGCAGCGCGCGCTTGGCCTGGAATTGTCCCCTGACATCACTGAGGTCAGGCTCCGCGCCGAGGCGCGGTGCAAGCGCTTGAGCACTGAACAGCGGCGTACCGGACGGCGCGCCGTGGCCGCGCGTGTGCAAACACAGCGTCTCTTCGCCGCTGAAATGGCGGCAGACCTCGCTCAGGTGTGACGCCGCGCGGACGGTGGTGGCTGCAATGAGTGCCTCATCAGCGTTGGCGGCGGGGACGATCAGCTCATGGCCGTCGCGGGCGGCGTGCGCTGCGGCGAGCAGAACGCCGCGGACCGATTTGATTTCACCTCGCAGTCCCAGCTCGCCGTAGAGCTCGCACGCGGGGCCGTCATCGAGGGGCATCTGCTGGAGCTGTCCCGAGGCGATGAGAATGCCAAGGGCGATGGGCAGCTCGAAGCGGCCACCCTCCTTGGGGATCTCAGCGGGCGCGAGATTGACGACGATGCGGCCTGCGGGATATTCGAAACCGCAGGAGAGCAAGGCGGCGTGCACTCGCTCGCGACTTTCCCGCACCACGGTGGCCGGCAGACCTACGAGATGGAAGGCCGGCAGGCCGCTCGTGACGGTGACCTCGACTTGCACCAGCGGTGCTTCGAGGCCGACCTGAGCCCGACACGCCAGGCTGGCAACTGACAGCGACATGGCACCGTCCCTGATGTGAGCGACCGAGCTACCTTGAGACTGAAGGGAACGCCTGACCTGGCGAGCAGCTACCGAGCGAGCCCGCGAGGGATCGCTGCAGGGATCGCTGCAGGGACCGAGGCAGCGGCCCGAGCGGGCCGCGGGCGCTAATGCCCGCCGGGGCTCTCGGGTGCCGCTGCGCCGGGGGCGGTCACGGCTTCCAGCGCCTGCAGGCGCGCCTCGAGCTCCGCGAGGCGGGCACGTGTGCGCTCGAGGACGCGGGTCTGGGTGTCGAACTCATCCCGGGTGACCAGGTCCAGCTTGCCGAGGCTCGAGCGCAGCACCGCGCGGAAGTTGGTTTCCAGATCCTTCTGCACGGTGCGGAGCGCCGGCGGGACGCTTTCCAGCAGCCGGCGGGCGATTTCATCTATCCGGAAGTTGTCCATCATCGTCGACCTCCAAAGGCGATGCCCCTCGATGGGGCGAAGCCGCTGACGCGCGGCACCAAAACAGTGCGCGCGGGGGGCCGCAGCAGCGCAAGCCCCGGATATTTCGAGCAAATCGCGATGGCATGGATTCTGCACCCCGATTGCCCGCTTCACTAGCTTACGCGCGCGAAGGCCGGTCGTGCAGCCGCCATTTGTGGCCCGATCGTCTCGAAACGCGCCCAAAGACTCGAGAACCGCCCGGGAGACCACATGCGCACCGCTCCGATCCTGTTCAAAGCGATCCGTCGACTGACGGGCGTCGCGGCCCTCGCAGGCCTCGCGACCCTCGCACCAACGCTGGCGTGGGCGGCCGACGCGCCAGTACCAACACCCGACAAGGGGGACATGGCCTGGATGCTGACTTCCACTGCCCTGGTGCTGTTGATGTCGGTACCCGCGCTGGGGCTGTTCTACGGCGGCCTGGTCCGCACCAAGAACATGCTCTCGGTGCTGATGCAGGTGTTCGTAGGCTTTTCGCTGATCACCGTCCTGTGGTGCATCTACGGCTACTCGCTGGCTTTCACATCGGGCAACGAATTCATCGGCGGTCTGAGCCGGGTGTTCCTCTCAGGCACCTTCAACCCTGTGAGCGGCGCCTTCTCTACGATAGGCACCTTCGACAAGGGTGTCGTGCTGAATGAGTTGGTTTACGTCGGCTTCCAGGCCACGTTTGCGGCCATCACCTGCTGTCTGATTCTCGGCGCGCTGGTCGAGCGGGTGAAGTTCTCCGCGATCCTGCTCTTCCTGGCCTTCTGGTTCACCTTCTGCTACTGCCCGGTGGCGCACATGGTGTGGTACGTGCCGGGCCTCGACACCAATCCGGCCGAGCATCCCGTAGGCGGCCTGCTGGCCAATTGGGGCGCGCTCGACTTCGCCGGCGGCACCGTGGTGCACATCAACTCCGGCGTTGCCGGCCTGGTGGGCGCCATGATCCTCGGCAAGCGCATCGGCCTCGGCAAGGAGCCGATGCCGCCGCACAGCCTCACCATGACCATGATCGGCGCCTCGCTGCTGTGGTTCGGTTGGTTCGGCTTCAACGCGGGGTCCGCCCTGGAGGCGAATGGCTCCGCGGCACTCGCCTTCATGAACACCTACCTCGCCACTGCCTGCGCAGTGCTCGCCTGGATGGCTACGGAATGGATCATCAAGGGTAAGCCCTCGATGCTCGGAGCGGCTTCGGGCGCGGTAGCCGGCCTCGTGGCCATCACGCCGGCGGCCGGCAACGTGGGCATCCCGGGCGCGTTCGTGATCGGCCTCCTGGTCGGCCCGGTCTGTTTCTGGGGCGTCACCGGCCTGAAGAAGATGATCCGCACAGACGATGCGCTCGATGTGTTCGGCGTGCACGCGCTCGGAGGCACGTTCGGCGCGCTGACCACCGGCATCTTCAATGCCCCGGCCCTCGGCGGACCGGGCGGCAGCGCGTATCCCGGCATCTGGGCGCAATTCGTCATCCAGGCGAAGGCCGTGGGCATAGTGATCGTGTGGACCGCCGTCGTGGCAGCCGTCGGCTTCTACCTCATCAAGTGGGTCATGGGCCTGCGGGTCAGTGAGGATGAGGAGCGCGAGGGCCTGGACATCACCATCCACGGCGAGCGCGCCTACGACATGTGATCGCGCCGGCCATTCAGGGACCTGGAGCCCCGGCTCGCTGAGGCGGCCCGGGGCTCCTTGCTTGGTGGCAGCCCCTTGCTTATGGGACGGGTTGAGCTTTCCGTGAGTCTCTTGTGTGACCGAGTTCAAAGGACAGGCCCGCCCGGAGGTGGAAAATGGCGGTGCTCAGGAGAGTAAGTCATGTCACGATCCATCGCCGTCCTGCTGGCCACCTCGATGGCCGCCCTTCTCGTGGGGGCGGCGGGTACCGCACGCGCCGACGTCGTCTACCAGTGGACCGACGCGCACGGCCAGGTGCACTACACGGATCAATGGGTGCCAGGTGCCAAGGTCGTCATGACCGGTTCCGACCATCCGTCCGCGCCGGCCGGCAATGCGAATCAGGGCATTCAGAGCGAGAGCAACGCCGCTTCCCATGACCTCAAGCAGCAGCAGGACACGCAGGCCGTCGCACAGGACGAAGCCAAGGTAAAGGCCGCGCGCTGCACGCAGGAGAAGGCGGAGTACCAGAAGCTGATCCAGTCACGCCGCATCTATACGAAAGACAAGAGCGGCCAGCGCCAGTATCTCTCCGATGCCGACGCCGATGCCGCCCGGGTCAAGGCCCGCCAGGCGATGGAAGCGGATTGCGGCACCGGCGATTCGACCTAGGCGATCCGACCAAGGCTGACCCAAGCCAAGCCAGGCCGGTCTCACCCGGGCCGATCCGGCCCACGCCGATTCGAAACCCAGGGGCGATTCGACCCGGGCCCCATCCTAAGTCACTCATCCGTTCCGAAACGGACGCCCTCGCACTATAGTGGCGCTCAGTGGCCATTTCCCGGGGCGCTTCCGCTAGCGATAGCGGGTCTCAGGGACCGGTCGCCTGTAGAACGGGAGCGATGCCGCTATGCGTGTCGGATTCGTCGGGCTTGGTGCCATGGGCAACCACATGGCCCGCAATCTCCATCGCGCGGGCCTGCTGACCGCCGTCTGGAACCGCACTCGGGAGAAGGCGCAGGCGCTGGCCGGGGAGCTCGGCGTAGCGGCACCCGCGACACCAGCGGAACTGGCCAAGGGAGTTGATGCCGTCGTCCTCTGCGTCTCTGCCGATAATGACGTACTGGAAGTCGTGCGTGCGCTGGCTCCTGGACTGGCTTCCGGCAGCCTCGTGATCGACTGCTCGACCGTCTCGGCCGATACGGCGCGCAAGGCGGCCGAGCTCCTGGGCAAGCAGGGCGTGGAGTTCCTCGATTGTCCGGTGAGTGGCGGGGTGGAAGGGGCGCGGGAGGGAACGCTCGCCGTCATGGCCGGCGGCACCAGCGAGGCCTTCGAGCGTGCCCGGCCGGTGCTCCAGGCCATGGGCCGCACGATCGCCCATTTTGGCTCCACCGGCAGTGGCCAGGCGGCGAAGGCCACCAACCAGATCATGTGCGCCGGCATCATCGAGGCGGTCTCCGAGGCAATGGCGTTCGCGCGGGCCCAGGGGCTGCCCCTCGAGAAGCTGATCGAGACACTCGGCAAGGGCGCGGGCTCGAGCTGGTACTTCGTCCATCGCGCGCCCAACATGGCCCGCGGCAGCTATCCAGCGGGCTTTCGCGTGCGGCTGCACGCCAAGGATCTGACCATCTGCCGCGACATGGCGGCGCGCTTCGGGGTCGCGCTGCCGGTGGTCGAGCGGATGTTGAGCGAGTATGCCGAGCTCGTTTCGCGCGGGTACGGCGATGAGGACATCTCCGCCGCATTCCGCCTGAAGGCGGAGCTCTTCGAGCCTGCACGAGGACGCGCTCCATCCGCCTGACCCGAAGCTCGATGCTGCGGCAGGCGCTGCGCGGCGGTGCGGAGTCGTTTTATCTCCCGGATTTCTGCACGTCGCGGGCGGCGCTCGCGATCGTCCTCATCGTCGAGCTGACCGCCATCGTGCTCGCGCTCGCCCGCCAAGGGGTGAATCACGGCGCGAATCCGGGCGCTGCGGCCGACTTCTGGGCGGACCTCGCTCGCACTTCGCTGTTCCTCCTCTGGGTCGGTCTGATCTGCGCGGCGCTCCTCTGCTGGACCCGCGGGCGGCTCGAGCGGCTGACCGTCGCCCGCGGCTCGGCGGCGGTGCTGGCGCTGCTCCTGGCCGTCATCGCTGCGATCTCGGCGGCGGCATACTTCATCGGGCACAGTCAGCTGGCCATCGGCGCCGGCGCGGCCGAGTTCTTTCCGGCCGCAGCCTTGCCGTTCGTGCTGCGCAACATGGCCATCGGCTTCGTGATCGTCGCGGTCGCGCTGCGCTACTTCCATGTGACGCATCAGTGGCGGCGTAACATCGAAATGCGTGCCGCGGCGCGCGTGCATGCGCTGCAGGCGCGCATCCGGCCGCACTTTCTCTTCAACAGCATGAACACCATCGCCTCGCTCACCCGCTCCGATCCGGTACTTGCCGAACAGGCGGTGCAGGATCTGGCCGACCTCTTCCGCGCGTCCTTGAGCGATCAGCGCCAGCACATCACTCTGGAGGAAGAGCTCGAGGTGGCACGGACCTACCAGCGCATCGAAGAGCTTCGTCTGGGTCCGCGGCTGTGCGTCAGTTGGGATGTCGACAGGCTGCCGCGGGATGCGCGTGTCCCGGGACTGGTGCTGCAGCCACTGATCGAGAACGCGATCTATCACGGTATCGAGCCACGGCCGGCGGGCGGCACGGTCAGCATCGTGGGCGAGCTCACGGGCGATCTCATCACCATCGTGGTGCGCAATCCGGTGGCCGAGCGCCAGAGCGAGCGCGAGGGCAACCGGCTCGCGCTCGCCAACATCCGCGAGCGCCTGGCGCTGCTTTATGGCGAGCTCGCGCTGGTGAAGGCGGGACGTTTCGGCGAGGAATACATCGTGACCCTGCGCTTCCCGCATGTGACCGCGCAGTCGACGGGTGCAACAGCGACGGGTGCAACAGCAAGCAAGAAAGCCGGCTAGCGCATGCTCAAGGTATTGATCGTGGATGACGAGCCGCCGGCGCGCGAGCGGCTGCGAAGCCTGCTCGCCGAGATCGGTGACACGGAGGTCGTCGGTGAGGCCGGCAGCGGCGCCGAGGCACTGAGCCAGGCTACCGCGCTCTCTCCCGATGTCGTATTGCTCGACGTGCGCATGCCCGGCATGGATGGCATCGAGGCGGCGAGGCATCTGAGCACTCTCGAAGAGCCGCCTGCCGTCATTTTCACCACTGCATACGACCAGTATGCCGTCAACGCCTTCGAGACACGGGCCGTAGGCTATCTCCTCAAGCCCATCCGCAGGGAGAAGCTGGCCGCCGCTCTCGGCCAGGCCGGGCGTCTCACGCGGCCGCAGCTGCAGCGCCTCGCGACCGCCGCGCGCGCCGAGCGCCGCACGCACATCGCCGCGCGCCACCGGGAAGGCCTGCGCCTGATCCCCATCGAGGAAGTGCAGTATTTCCTGGCCGAGCAGAAGTACACGACCGTGCGCCACCTGCGGGGCGAGGATCTGATCGAGGACTCGCTGCGGCTGCTCGAGGAAGAGCTCGCTCCGGATTTCGTGCGCATCCATCGCAACGCGTTGGTTGCCGTGCGCCACCTCGACCGCATAGAGCGCAACGCCGACGGCCAGTGTTTCGTGCGGCTCCGCGGCTGCGAGGCGCCGCTGGCCGTCAGCCGGCGGATGGCGGGGGAGCTGCGTGAGCGTTTTCGTCTGTGAGCATGCGAGTTCCGCAGTCAAGTGAGTTATCCTTTCATCCCGTGATCCGCATCGACTTCACCAAGATGCACGGGCTGGGCAACGACTTCGTCGTGTTCGACGCCGCCGGCGGCTCGCCGCCCGATGAGGCGCTCATCCGACGCCTGGCCAACCGGCACACCGGCATCGGGTTCGATCAGGCGCTCGTGCTGGAGGCGCCCCGGCGCGCCGACACCGCCGTGTTCTACCGCATCTTCAATGCGGACGGCGCGGAGGTGGAGCAGTGCGGTAACGGCGTCCGCTGCATCGCCGCACTCCTGGCGGCGCGCGGACTCGCGCGCGCGGGAGGCATTACGATGGACAGTCCCGCCGGACTGATTCGGGCGCGCATGCTGGAAGACGGCCTCGTATCCGTGGACATGGGGCCGGTGCGCTTCGATCCGCGCTCGCTGCCTTTCGAGAGCCAAGCTGAGGCGGAGCGCTATGCGCTCGAGGTCGCCGGCACCGGCGTCGAAATCGGCGCCGTATCGATCGGCAACCCGCATGCCGTCCTCGCTGTGGAGTCGGTCGATACCGCCCCGGTGGAGCGGCTCGGGCCGGCAATCGAGCGGCATCCCCGCTTCCCCCGGCGCGTGAATGCGGGATTCATGCAGATCATCGACCGCTCGCACATCCGTCTGCGGGTGTACGAGCGCGGCGTCGGCGAGACGCTGGCCTGCGGCACGGGTGCCTGCGCTGCCGTCGCGGTGGGGCGGCGCTGGGGCCAGCTCGACCGGGAGGTGCACGTCAGCGTGCGCGGCGGCGAGTTGCGAGTAAACTGGAACGGTCCGGGAGAGAACATCTGGCTGACGGGACCTGCCGAAGTGTCCTTCGCAGGCCACGTAGAGGTTTGAAGAGCATGACGACAAGAGAAGCCCGAGGGTTGGCTACCAAGGAAAGCGAGGAAGATGCGGTCGCCGCATATCTGCAGCACAATCCCGATTTCTTCGAGCGCCACCAGGCGCTGCTGACGCGTCTGCGCGTGCCGCATGCGCGCGGCGGCTCGACCATCTCGCTGGTGGAGCGGCAGATCGAGGTGCTGCGGGAGAAGCATGCCGCGCTCGAGGGCAAGCTCGCCGAGCTGGTGAGCGTCGCGCGTGCCAACGATGCGATCGCCGACAAGCTGCATCGTTTCACCCGCCGGCTGCTGCGCGCCCGTTCGCGGGCCCAGGCCGTCACGTTGATCGAAGCCAGCCTGCGCGAGGACTTCGATGCCTTCCACGGCGGCGTGCTCGTGTTGATGGGTGAGTTCCCGGACCTCACTCCGCAGCGATTCGTGCGTACCGTGACGCGCGACGATGCCGGCCTCAAGCCCTTCGAGACTCTGTTTGCCAGCGGCAAGCCGCGATGCGGCCAGGTACGCGATACGCAGCGCGAGTTTCTCTTCGGCCAGGACGCCAACGACATCGGCTCCGTCGCCCTCGTGCCGCTCAGTGACAAAAGCGGCCCGCTCGGCGTGCTCGCGCTCGGCAGCACCGACCGCGACCGCTTCCATCCCGGTATGAGCACGGAATTCCTGGCGCGCATGGCGGATCTCATCGCCGACTCGCTGGCAGCAGGCCCGGGCATGTGACGATCGCGAGGAGATGGCGCTGGCACAGCGGGCCGGGGCCGCTCCCTGGCCCGCGGCGAAAGGTGTAGGGTCTCGCGAAAATCCTCTCGACGATTTTCGCCAATAGAAGCACAGCCATGACTCCGGCCGCTACCGCCTGGATCACGCGTTTCCGCCGGTATCTCGAAGCGGAGAGGCGCTGCTCGCCGCACACCCTTGCCGCCTATACACGTGACCTGCAGGCGCTGGTGGTGTACTGCGAGCGCAACGGCCTCGAGGGCTGGACGGCGGTCGACACCGGGCACCTGCGCGCCTTCGCCGCGCGGCAGCATGCCAGCGGTCTCGGTCCGCGCAGCATCCAACGGCGACTGTCGGCCGTGCGCAGCTTTTACGAGTTCCTACAGCGCGAGGCGCGCGCGCTACGCAACAGCCCGCAGCGTCGGGATGCAACGGGATCTGCGGCGGAGCCGGCGGCTGAGCAAAACGACGTCGCACGGATTCGCAGCAATCCCGGCCAGGACGTGCGGGCGCCCAAGGCGGCGCGCCGGCTGCCGGAGACGTTGGATGCCGACCAGATGGCGCGCCTGCTCGAGATCCCGGCGGGCGAGCCGTTCGCGACGCGCGACCGGGCCATCATGGAGCTGCTCTATTCTTCGGGGCTGCGGCTTGCGGAGATCGTCGGCCTCGATCTCGGCCATCTCGATCGGCCCGATCGCACGGTCCACGTCCTGGGCAAGGGGCGCAAGGCGCGCGTGGTCCCGGTGGGACGTGTGGCGCTGCGGGCGCTCGAGCAATGGCTGATGGAGCGTGCGGCAGTGGCTCGGCCAGGTGAGGAAGCGCTCTTCGTCGGCCGCTCGGGACGACGCCTCGGCCGGCGGGCCGTCGAGCTGCGGGTCGCGTACTGGGCGCGCCGCCAGGGCCTCGCCGCTCACGTGTATCCGCACCTCTTCCGGCATTCCTTCGCCACGCATCTGCTCGAGTCCGGGGCCGGGCTGCGTGGCGTGCAGGAGCTACTGGGGCACGCGGACATCGCCACGACGCGGATTTACACCCACCTTGACTTCCAGTACCTCGCCCGCACTTACGATGCCACCCATCCCAGGGCGCGGCGGGCGAAAACCCCCGTCAAATAGCGTCGACTGACGAGGATAGATGACGGATTTTCAGCGATTCGACCCGCACGGCACGACCATTCTGGGCGTAAGGCGCAACGGCATGGTGGCGCTGGCGGGCGACGGCCAGGTGACGCTCGGCAACACCGTCATGAAGGGCAATGCGCGCAAGGTGCGCAAGCTCTACAACGACAAGGTGATCGCGGGCTTCGCCGGCGGTACGGCGGACGCCTTCACGCTCTTCGAGCGCTTCGAGGGCAAGCTGGAGAAGTACGGCAATCTGACCCGCGCCGCCATCGAGCTCGCCAAGGACTGGCGCTCCGATCGTTATCTGCGGCGCCTGGAGGCGCTGCTGCTCGTCGGCGACCCCGGCAAGCTCCTCGTGATCTCCGGCAACGGCGATGTCATCGAGCCGGACATCGATGCGGCCGCGATCGGCTCCGGCGGGCAGTTCGCGCTCGCCGCGGCACGCGCGATGCTCGAGACGACCCAGCTCGACGCCCGCAGCATCGCGGAGCGCTCGCTCAACATCGCGGCCGACATCTGCATCTACACGAACCGGCATCTCACTGTCGAGGAGCTCGGGCAGGACGCCGCAGCTGCTCGCGCCTGAGGCATCGCAAACCAACATGTCATCATTGACGCCCCGAGAGATCGTCCAGGAGCTCGACAAGCACATCATCGGCCAGGACGCCGCCAAGCGCGCCGTCGCCATCGCGCTGCGCAACCGCTGGCGGCGCATGCAGGTGCAGGAGCCGCTCCGCCAGGAAATCACGCCCAAGAACATTCTGATGATCGGGCCGACCGGCGTCGGCAAGACGGAGATCGCGCGCCGCCTGGCGCGGCTCGCCAACGCTCCCTTCGTCAAGGTCGAGGCGACCAAGTTCACCGAAGTCGGATATGTCGGCCGGGACGTCGACTCCATCGTCAAGGAGCTGGCGGATGTCGCGGTGAAGATGACCCGCGAGCAGGAAATGCAGAAGGTGCGCGAGCGCGCCGCCGAGGCGGCGGAGGAGCGCGTGCTCGAGGCGCTGCTGCCGAAGCCGCGGATGATGGGCTTCTCCACGGACGACCCGGTGCAACCACGCGACGCCGAGACACGGCAGAAATTCCGCCGCATGCTGCGTGCCGGCGAGCTCGACGACCGCGAGGTCGAGATCGAGATCCGCGCCATGCCCATGGGAGTCGAGATCATGGCACCCCCTGGCATGGAGGAGATGCAGCAGCAGCTGCAGTCGATGTTCCAGAATCTCGGCGGCAACCGCACCCGCAGCCGCAAAGTTAAGGTGCGCGAGGCGCAGAAGCTGCTCGTCGAGGAGGAGGCTTCGAAGCTCATCAACGAGGACGAGCTCAAGGTCAAAGCTCTCGCCAACGCGGAGCAGAACGGCATCGTCTTCATCGACGAGATCGACAAGGTGACGCGGCGCCAGGAGACGATGGGCGCGGATGTATCCCGTGAGGGCGTGCAGCGCGACTTGCTGCCGCTCGTAGAGGGATCGACGGTGGCCACCAAGTACGGGCCGGTCAAGACGGACCACGTGCTCTTCATCGCCTCCGGCGCCTTCAGCCTGTCGAAGCCGTCGGACCTGATCCCGGAGCTGCAAGGCCGGCTGCCGATCCGCGTGGAGCTCGACTCCCTGAAGGTAGGCGACTTCGTGCGCATCCTGACGGAGCCGGACGCATCGCTTACAACGCAATATCAGGCGTTGATGAGCACGGAAGGCGTATCAGTGCAGTTCTCGCAGGATGGCGTGCGGCGCATCGCCGAAATCGCCTTCCAGGTGAACGAGCGCACGGAGAACATCGGCGCCCGGCGGCTGCATACGGTGATGGAGCGGCTGCTGGAATCGGTTTCTTACGAGGCTTCGGAGCAGGGCGGCGCGCAGGTGACCATCGATGCGAAGTACGTCGATGACCACCTCGGCAACCTCGCCAAGGACGAGGACCTCAGCCGGTACATTCTCTGACCAAGGCCCGGCCGGGGACGGGGCGGCCTCTCAGCCGGCGCCCTGCTTGTGGTCGTGCTCCCACGCCGCGAGGAAGTCGATGAGCGAGATCAGCTTGTTGGGCTCGTCGCCGCCGCTCGCCTTGCCCACGTCGGTGCTGAACTGTCCGTCCACTGCGATGAAGGGTACGCCCTGTACCTGATAGGTATTCGTGATCTCGTCCGCCTGCTGCAGCTGCGTGTTGACATAGAAGGAGTTGTACGCCTTGGCAAAGGCATCTCCGTTGACGCCGTTCTGCACGGCCCACGCCTGCTGCTGCTTGAAGGTGTCCGCCTGGCTGTTGGAGAAGAGCACGGACTCGCTGCCGCTCTGCGTCTCCAGGTCGTGGATATAGGTGAACACTTTCTCCACCAGATCGTCACGGCCCAGCGACTCGAGCGTGTAGTAGAGCCGCGCGTGCGCGCGATGCACCGGACCCCACATCACCGGCACACGCACGAATTGCACGTAGGCGGGCTTCGTCTTCAGCCATGCGCGAATGTAAGGCTCCAGCGCATAGCAGTGGGGGCAGCCGAGCCAGAAGACCTCCATCACCTCGACCTTCCCGGGTGCGACGGTGGTCGGCTGCGCCGGCGAGATGACGTCGTAGTTGACGCCGCTCTTCCACTGAGTGCTCTCGGGCAACGCCGCGTTAGCGGGCACGGCAGCCAGGCGCTCGAGCGAAGTGCTGCCGGCATCGGCAGCCTGCGCGGTGCTCACCGGGCCGCTTGCCGCCGCAACAGTCTGCGCAGCGGCCGCAGGCTGACTGCCGGCGCTGGGGGCTGCCGTGTCGCCCACTCGAGCAGGGGTCTGAGCGACTTGCGCGCTTTTCTGCGGCAGCGCGCCGTGACGCCACCAGGCGCCGACGGCGATCAGCGCCGCGGCGCATACGATGAGAACGGCGGGCAGTAGTGACTTACGGGTCATCGGTTTGATTCCTTGTCCTCAGCGCAGGCCCTGCACGTAGGAGGCGACGTCGCGGATCTCCTCCGGAGTCAGGCGCTTGGCGATATCGAACATAATGACGCTGTTGGGGGTTGCCGTCGTTGCGTTCGGCCCGCTGTAACGCGTGCCGTTTGCGTAGTTCTGCAGCTGCGATACCACGTAGACCGACTGCTGCGCTTCGAGTGCAGGATACCCGGCGGCGGGATTGCCGCGTCCGACGGGGCCGTGACAGGCGACGCATCCCGGAACATCGTGGGCGGCGTCGCCGTGAAGATACAGCGCCTGGCCCGCCTTCCAGTAGGAGGGATCGGCCTCTAGGCCCGCCGGGGTCTGGGCGGCGAAGAACGTCGCGACATTGTCGATATCCTGATCGCTGAGCGTCGCGGCCATGGGCTGCATCACCGGGTTCTTACGGACGCCGGCCTTGAAGAGGTGCAGCTGCTCGGCAATGTAGACGGCGTTCTGGCCAGCGAGGCGCGGCCATGCGGGATTCTGGCTGTTGCCATTCGGGCCGTGGCAGGAGAAGCACACCGCGGCCTTGGTGGCGCCGGCCTGCTCCGAGCCGTCCACGTAGGGATCGGGAGTGACAGGTGGAGTAGCCGCCGCGGAGCTGCTGGTGGCTGTCGCGGGACCCGCGGCACCCGGGTTGGAGCCGGGGCTGCTTGCGGCCGGCGGCTGGGTGTCTCCGGCGCGGGAGACGGCCGGCACGGCCAGTGCGGTGACCAGTGCGGTGCCCCACACGACGGACAACAGTGTGGCGGAGGCAGTTGCCAGCGGTGCTCTTTTCGCCATCGTTCAGCTCTTCCCCGTATCTGCGGTGACGCGAGAGCGCCGAATTGTACACTACGCCCGTGGCCGCATTTCCGAACGCCAGTTTTCTCATCAGCGCCGCCGCTCCAGAGCAGTTTCCTGCCGACCGGGGCGCGGAAGTCGCGTTTGCCGGGCGCTCGAATGCCGGCAAGTCGAGCGCCATCAACGCGATCGTCGGGCGCCACGGACTGGCGCGTACCAGCAAGACACCGGGGCGCACGCGGCTGATCAACTTCTTCGAGCTCGCGTCGCAGCAGCGCATCGTCGATCTTCCGGGGTATGGTTACGCCAGCGCGCCGGAGAGCGAGCGCCGCACCTGGCCGCGCCTGATCGAGGCCTTGCGCGCCCGCGATTCGCTCACGGGCTTGTTCGTGATCGTCGACGCGCGCCGCGGGATCGGCGACGGCGATGAGGCGCTGCTCGCGTGGGCGTTGCCGGGCCAGCGGGTCCATGTACTGCTGTCGAAAGCGGACAAGCTGCGTCCGAGTGAGGGGCGCCAGGCGGTGGCGGCGGCTGCGCAGGCCTTGAGGGGTCGCGCGACGGTGCAGCTCTTTTCCGCGCAGGCGCGCGTCGGGCTGGAAGAGGCTCAGGGGGTTTTGCGGACGTGGCTCGCCGCCAAAGAAAAAACCCCGATGACCTCTGGCGAGGCCACCGGGGCAGACTAACCCGGCACAGGTCTCGTGTGAACCGGGTCGACCCGCTCAGGGAGGGAAGCGGGGAGTGCCGAAGCACTCGAGGGATTAGACGGGGGAAGGTGGGGGAAGTTCCACGGAAAAACACGGGAAAAAGCCTGTCCCGTCAAGGACATGGCCGCACCGAATCCAGCCGCCGGAACGGCGGCTGAGTCTATGCCGGTCCGGCGGCGCCGGCTGCCGCGGACTCCAGGCGCCACAAATGAATAGTGAAGCTCGAGCCGCGCCCCGCGCCCTCGCTCGCGGCCTCGACGCTACCGCCGTGCATCCCGACGAGGTGCCTGACGATGGCCAGGCCGATCCCGAGCCCGCCGCGGGCATGCTCCAGAGTCTCCTCGCTCTGCACGAAGGGATCGAAGATGTGCGGCAGCAGCGCCGGCGAAATGCCCGCGCCGTTGTCGCTGATCGCTATCGACACCCGTGCACCCGACTCCCGGACCTCGATGCGGACTTCGCCGCCCGGTTCGGTGTACTTCGCGGCATTGTCGAGCAGGTTTACCACGCATTGGACCAGTCGCGCTGGATCGCCCAGAACCAGCACCGGTGCGGCGAGCGGCCCGACACTCAGCCGCTGCTGCTTCTCTTTGAGCAGGGGCTGCACGGTCTCGACCGCCTGCTCGATGATTCCTCCGATCTCGACCGGCCGCTCCTCGAGGGCCATGCGGCCCTCCTGGATGCGCGCGATGTCGAGCAGATCATCCACCAGCCAGGTGAGCTGATCCGTCTGGCGCTTGAGAATCCCCAGGGGGCGCTGCGCCGTAGGCTCGTCGTGCAGCAGGCGCGCCAGGATCTCGGCGACGTTGCGGATCGGGGCGAGAGGGCTGCGAAGCTCATGTCCCAGCATGGCCAGAAACTTGTTTTTTTCGCGATCCGCTCGTTCCAGCGCCGCCACCCTGAGCCGCAGGGCTTCTTGCGCGGATACCCGCTCGATCAACTCGGCGAAGTGCAACGCCATGGCATCGACGAAGCGCAACGTGTCGGGGGATGCGAGGTGCTCACGCCGCCAGTGCGTCGAGATCATGCCGACGGGCTCTCCGCTACGGGAGAAAAGAGGGGTCGATTGCACAGCGCGGATGCCGCAGAGCCGCATGTGGTGCAGGTCTTCCGTTCCCGCCAGGAGCTGATCGCGCTCGACATCCGGAATGACGATCCGCTGCCCGCGGCGCAACGCCTGGCCGCAGCTGCTGCTCGATCCGGCATCGACCTGCTGCCAATAGGCCGTGGCCTCGGCAACGAATCCTCTGGCCGCAATGAGCTGCAGGACCGGTTTCGCTGGGATCTTGGCCTGAATGCTCGCGCAGTCCGCCCCGAGCGCCTGCGCCGCGGCGTCCATGATCGTGCCGCAAAACGCCGCGAGATCGGGAGAACCGAGGATCACCGTGCCGGTAGCGACTGCCGCATCCGGCGCGCGCGTCGTCATCTGTCCGTCGTTTGTCCGTCAATCATGTGTACAAAATATCAGCTCGCGTCCGGCTGCGCATCCGGGGCGGCCCGCGCGAATGGCGGCAGCGTCTCGAGGTATTCGGATATCGCCCGCAGGGTGGGGAAGGGCTCCACATTGCACTTGAAGCGACGGGCATTGAACATCTGCGGCACGAGGAAAACGTCCGCGAGCGTCACTTCCGTGCCGAGCACGTGGCGGCCGTCGCCGCTCGAGCGCTGCGCCTGCGCCTCGAGGCCGCGGAGGCCCTCGGCGATCCAGTGCCGATACCAGGTGTCCACGGCCGCCTCGTCAAGGCCGAGCGGGGAGCGCAGATAATTCAACACCCGCAGATTGTTCAGCGGATGGATGTCGCAGGCGATGGTCAGCGCCATTGAGCGTACACGTGCTCGATCCAGGGCAGAGCGTGGCAGCAGCGGCGGTTGCGGGTGAGTCTCTTCCAGATATTCGATGGCGGCGAGCGACTGGCCGATGACCGCGCCGCCGTCCTCCAGCGCCGGGATGAGGCCCTGCGGATTTCGCGCCAGGTAGTCCGGCTGGCGGTGCGCGCCCGGCCGCAGGTCTACTGGCACGGACTCGTAGTCGACTCCCTTGAGGTTGAGCGCGATGCGCACCCGATACGCGGCGGAGCTGCGGAAATAGGTGTAGAGCTTCATGCCGCGTAGAATACCCGGATGAGCATCTGGCGCACTGAAGTCACTCCCGAGCTGCTCGAGCGGCTCTCGCGCGGCACGTTTGCGGAGCGCATCGGCATCCGCATCACCGAGGTCGGCCCGGATTATCTGCGTGCCACCATGCCCGTGACGCCGGATGTCCATCAACCCTATGGGGTGCTGCACGGTGGCGCTTCCGTTGCGCTGGCGGAGACCGTGGGGAGTGTTGCGGCAAATCTGTGCGTCGACAGGGAGCGGCTGGAGTGCTTCGGCCAGGAGATCAATGCCAATCATCTGCGCTCGATTTCCTCCGGCCTCGTCACCGCTACCGCTCGCCCGTATCACATCGGCAGCCGCACTCATGTCTGGGGCATCGAGATCCGCGACGACTTCGGCAAATTGGTTTGCGTGTCGCGGCTGACGATGGCGATCGTGCAGCGGCGGGCATCTGCGTCATGAAAGCGTGGGTGGCCGGGGGTTGGATTGCGATCAGCGGTGCGCTTCTGGCGTGCGGCGGCTGCGGGTTCAAGGGGCCGCTGTATCTTCCGGAGCGCAATGCGACCGTGGTGACGCATCCGGCGCAAGGCGCGCAGGGGACGCAGGGAGGGCAGCAGACAGCACCAACGGGCCGGACGCAAACACCCGCAGCAGCCGGCAAGAACAAGGGCAAGAACTCAACGCCTCCCGCTTCTGCGCCGCAGAGCTCAACGCCGCCGCCGCAGTAGACACCGATAAACGCTGCCTTTTTGCCGTATTCGGGCAGTTTATGCGGCAGCTGGGGCGAGACGCAGGATGCGTCGAGTACTAGACTTGCGCCTCTCCATGCCGAGGCCAAGGTTCCATGGACGTCGATGATGAAGCGAGCCGGATCCTGCGCGAGGTCTTCGGCTACCCGGAGTTCCGCGGCGAGCAGCGGCAGATCGTTGCGCACCTGATTGCCGGGGACGATGCGCTGGTGCTCATGCCTACGGGCGGGGGCAAGTCGCTCTGCTATCAGATTCCGGCGCTGGCGCGGCAGGGCATGGGCGTCGTGGTCTCGCCGCTCATCGCGCTCATGCAGGACCAGGTGGCGGCGCTGCATGAGGCGGGCGTGCGCGCGGCGGCTCTCAATTCCGCCATGAGCCGGCCGGAGGTACAGGAGACGGAGCGCCAGGCGCGCGCCGGAGAGCTCGATCTGCTCTATGTCGCGCCGGAGCGCCTGCTCACCGAGCGCTGCCTGGCGCTGCTCGATCGGTGCCCGCTGGCGCTCTTCGCCATCGACGAGGCGCATTGCGTCTCGCAGTGGGGGCACGACTTCCGGCCGGAATACCTGCAACTGGCCGTGCTGGCGGAGCGCTACCGCGGCGTGCCGCGCATTGCGCTCACGGCTACCGCGGACATCGCTACGCGCAAGGAGATGATCGCGCGGCTGCGCCTGCATGAGCCGAGAGTCTTCATCGCCAGCTTCGACCGGCCCAACATCCGCTACCGCATCGCCGAGAAGGACAACCCCCGCCGGCAACTGTTGCGATTCGTCCGCGACGAGCACGAGGGCGAGTCCGGCATCGTCTACTGTCTCTCTCGTGCGTCCGTCGAGGACACCGCGGATTTTCTCGTCCGCCAGGGAGTCGACGCACTGCCTTACCACGCCGGCCTCGATGCCGGCACTCGCGAGGACAACCAGCGCCGCTTCATCCGGGACGACGGCATCGTGATGGTGGCCACGATCGCCTTTGGAATGGGCATCGACAAGCCCGACGTGCGCTTCGTCGCGCACCTGGATCTGCCGAAGAGCATCGAAGGCTACTACCAGGAGACCGGCCGCGCCGGCCGCGATGGCCTGCCCGCCGACGCATGGATGGTTTACGGGCTGCAGGATGTCGTGCAGCAACGGCGCATGATCGACCAGTCGGAGGCAAGCGCCGACTACAAGCGCGTCGCCAGCGCGAAACTGGATGCGCTGCTCGGCCTGTGCGAGACCACGCAGTGCCGCCGTGTGCGGCTGCTCGACTACTTCGGCGAGGCCGCGGCGCCCTGCGGCAACTGCGACAACTGTCTGGACCGGCCGGAAGAGTGGGATGGCACGGTTGCGGCGCAGAAACTTCTCTCCTGCATCGTGCGCTGCGAGTCGGCCACCGGATTCGGCTTCGGTGCCCAGCACGTCATCGACATCCTGCGCGGTAACCGGACCGCCAAAGTCGAGCAGTTCCGGCATGACCGGCTGAGCACGTTCGGAATCGGCGCGGACCTGGAAGTGGCGCAGTGGCGCGCCATACTGCGGCAACTCGTGATGCTGCGCCTGGTTGAGGTCGACACGGAGCGCTACAGCGTCCTGCGCCTGGCCGCTGCAAGTCGCGAGGTACTGCGCGGCCAGCGGGCGATCCGATTGCGGCGGGTGATCGAGCGTGGCGCGACACGTCCTGCCGCGCGAGGCTCGATAGATCGCACGCGGGTGACCGCTGCTCAAGCCGCGCGTGTACTGTCGGAGCCAGGGTCAGATGGCCCTGCATCTGTCACAGGTGACGATACTCATCTGCCTCTTTTCCAGGCGCTGCGCGCATGGCGGCTGCAGGTCGCGCGGGAGCATGGCGTGCCGGCCTATACGGTATTCCATGACGCGACGCTGGAGGAAATCGCGCGGCGCCGTCCGGGCTCGAGCGAGGAGCTGCGGACGGTGAGCGGAGTCGGCGCGATCAAGCTCGAGCGCTATGGCTCCGCCGTGTTGGATCTGGTTCAGGGCGTACCGCCGGGCGCCGTGCCTGCGCCAGGCCTGTGAGTTGCGCGCGCAACCGGCTGCCGGTTGGGCCCGGATCAGGCGGCCGCGTTACGCGCGCAACAGTCCTCTGAGCGGACGTACCTGGCCGCTCTCCGGAAACACCGCGCTCTCGAGCGCCCGCTCGGGCACACCGAGATGCTCCGCCAACAGACCTTTCATGACGGCACGAAGGTCGAGAGTCGGCTCGAGATCCCGGTCCTGGTACAGTTTGCGCGCCGAGAGTCCCGGCCAGTCTGCCACCACGCGGCCGCCTTTGACTGCGCCACCTATGAGGTAGGCCGCGGTCGCGGTCCCATGATCGGTGCCACGCGTGCCGTTCTCCGCCACGGTGCGTCCGAATTCAGTCGCCAGAAGTATCGCGGTGTCGTTCCACACCGGTCCGAGTCCAACCTTGAGCCCGACCAGCGCGGCATCGAGCGTCGCCAGACGTGCGGCGAGCTGGCCTTTGGCCCCGCCTTCGTTGAAATGCGTGTCCCAACCCATCGTGTCGAAGACCGCGACCTGTGGGCCGTCTTCCTGACGCAGGAACCGAGCCGCCGCCTGAACCACCTCCGCGTACTGCGCGCCCGGCTTGCCGCGTCTGGCCAACAGAGGGCGCTCCCTGGCATGCTGTCCCGGCGCCGCACCGCTCGCCATCATGGCGTCGGACGCTTCTTCCTGACCGTCCATCATTGAGCCGCCCGCGCCGTCGGCGGAGTCTGCACCTCCATTCGCGCTTGCGACTCCTGCCGCCCTCTCGTCGGCAATGGCTTCCGCCGCAAGCGCTTCCGCCAGTTTCTGTCCGAGCTCCGGGTCGTGCGAGTAGAGGTCGGATATGCGCTGCAGCGTGTCATCGTCCAGGGGTGCCAGATGCGAAGGTGACCAGGAGGTCACCGCCGCAGGTCCGCGCATGACGAGCGGAGCGGTTGGCGCAATGCTGATTCCGCGCTCCCTCTCCGGTGCCCGCGCGGAGGGTATTGCAGCCAGTGCCCGGTTCAGCCAGCCGGTCTCCACGGCGTGCGCTTGCGGATACCCCGTTTCCAACACGTTCTGCCCGTCGAAGTGCGAGCGGTCGCGGTAGGGGCTCGCTACGGCGTGAAACACGATGAGCTCGCGCGCGGTGTAGGACTGCTGCATGAACGACAGCGACGGATGGAGTCCGAAGAATCCATCGAGCGCCAGCGCGCCGCCGTCCGTTCCCGGCTTTCCTATCGCGAGGTCGCCGCGCAGCCCGGCGTATCCCGGATCGCCACATGCCGGTACCGCCGACAGGCCATCGAGCGCGCCCCGCAGGATCACGAATACGAGCCGCGGCTTTCTACCCTCCGCGGTCCCCGCGAAAGTGACTTGCGAGCTCAGCAACGCGCCTCCCGCGGCCAACGCTCCGGTAGTGAGGAATTGACGTCGCTTCATGGTTTCTCCGCGGGGGAAACGCCTCCTCTAACCGGGCCAGCGCCGGCTTCGGTCGGGTCGTTTACCTCCTCATGAACTCGGGGGACGCCAACAGCAGCGCGAGGGCCTGCGACGCGCTTTCGGCGTGCGCGACGGCTTCGCGTGTCGCGGCGCTCAGCACGCTGCCCAGCAGCTGCGGCGCGAGGTCCATCGCGTCACGCCTCGAGCCGACTCTCTGTCCCACCGCGTCCGCCCACTCGATACGCTTCAACAGCTCCGAGGCGCCGTCCCAATCCGCGCTCCTGTCGGGCCATCCTGCCGGCGATCCCGGTGACCAGATCCGCTGTCCCAGCAGTTGGAAGAGTCCCACGGGCGCCTTGTCCTGCCTGACTGGAAGCTCGAGACCGCGGAACGACGAGACGATGAAGTCCGACGGTGTCTTGTATTTGCCGACCGGCTGCTGCCAGGCCTCCGGCGAGGCGATCAGCGCCCGGTAGACGGTCGGCAGGTCGCCGCCGCTCTCCGAGAATGCCGCGGCCATCCGATCCACCGCCGGCGCGGGCGGATCATCCGCGATGAAGTGACGCGCAAGCTTGGTGGCGATGAATCGAGCCGTCGCGGGGCGGCGCGCAAGATCGCGGAGCACGGCCACGCCCTGATCGTATCCGGTGTCAGGATAGCGCTTGCCCATCACGACGTCGGATCCGGGCTGGTGCATGCCGGCACGGAAGAGAAAAGTGCCGGGTTGCGCCCCCGTCCGCCAGCCATCGGGCCCGGCGATCGACCAGCCGGTCAGCACTTCGGAGAACGCCGTGACGTCCGTCTGGGTGTAGCCGCCGTCCACGCCCACGGTATGCAGCTCCATCGTCTCCCGTGCCAGATTCTCGTTGATCCCGATCCTGCGATCCGGATTGCGGCGCGCGATGTTCTGCGCTGCGCGGGAATCCGGTCCCATGGAGATCTGATTGTCGAGATAGAGCAGCATCGCCGGATGGCGCTCCGTCGCGAGCAACATGTCGGTGAAGTTCCCGAGCACGTAGGGTCGGATGGCTTCGCGCTCGTAACTGCCCGCGAGTCCGGCCAACATGGCCTTGTCGACTGAGACCGCGAAGTGGTTGGCCCAGAAGTGGGTCAGGCGCTCCACGAACGGACGGTCGGTCGCGACCGACTCGCGAAAGCGGGCGGTTGCCTCGGCGACATAGATGGGACGGATGAGCTGCCCCTGCTTCTTGAAGGCGCCGATCGCGGCCGCGGCCGCAGAGCTGTCAGCGGTGGCAGAGCTGGCAGCGACAGAGCCCGTGGCGCCAGAGGAGCCCGGTACGCCTGCTCCGCCATCCGTGCCGTCTGCAGTGGCACTGAGGCGCTCGGCGCGGATGGTGCGGCGCAAATCGTAGATCTGCGCGAGGATGCTCGCGGAGCTCTGTAGTCCATTGCCGGCGATCTCCGGCGCAGGTCCGTCGAGCTGCGCCCGCAGCCAGTCGGGCCCCGAGCCGCCGATCGTGGCCAGCTCGCCCGGCCGGGCGCCGAGCCCGAATCGATTGGCCGCAATGGCCGAGGTCAGCCCCTTGTCCATGAGCCTCATAGCGCATGGGGGCGACCGCCGGTTGACCTTGTCCTCGTCCGATATACTGTGCTTATGTCAATCCCCGATTCCCCGGATCTCGTCCTCGTCGACGCGTCCTCTTATCTTTATCGCGCCTTTCACGCCCTGCCGGGACTCGCCAACTCGCGCGGCGAGCCCACGGGGGCGGTCCTGGGCGTGGTGAACATGCTCGCCAAGTTCTTCAAGGAGTGCCGGCCGAAGCGCATCGGGCTGGTGTTCGATGCCCCCGGCAGGACCTTTCGCGACGATCTCTTCGCCGAGTACAAGGCGCATCGCACGCCGATGTCGGATGACCTGCGTTCGCAGATCGAGCCGCTGCTCGCGATCCTGCGTGCCCAGGGGTTGCCATTGCTGCGCATCGAAGGCGTGGAGGCCGACGATGTGATCGGAACCCTCGCCTGTCGCGCCGCGCGCGCCGGTCAGCGCGTGCTCATCTCGACCGGCGACAAGGACATGGCGCAATTGGTCGACGGCTCGATCACGCTCGTCAACACCATGAGCAACACCGTGCTCGACCGCGCCGGTGTGAAAGCCAAGTTCGATGTCTTCCCCGAGCAGATCATCGACTATCTCGCGCTGGTGGGAGACACCTCCGACAACATTCCGGGTATCGACAAAGTGGGCCCGAAGACGGCCGCGAAGCTCCTCAACCAGTACGGCACTCTCGACAACCTCATCCGCAACGTACAGGAGGTGAGCGGCAAGGTCGGTGAGAATCTGCGCGCCGGGCTCGAGACGCTCGAGCTGGCCCGCAAGCTCGCCACGATCCACTGCGACCTGCAGCTGCCCATCACTCTGGAAGAGCTGGTGCCGTCACAGCCGGATGTCCCGCGTCTCAGCGAGCTGTATACGCGATACGAGTTTCGCGCCCTGCTGCGCCAACTCGACGGCGGGTCCGGCGACCGCGGAACGGAGGCAACGCAGAGTCGTGCGCAAGCGCCGGGGACGGCCGGCCCATCGGCCCAAACCGGTGGTGCCGCGGCGACTGCCCCTGTCGGAGCGCCACCCGGCGAGGCGATCTCCGCGGAACCCCGCGAGGTCGTGAGAAACTACGAGACGCTCGCCAGCCGCGAGGATCTCGAACGGTGGCTGGCGAAATTGCGCGCTGCGGAGCTGATCGTGATCGATGCCGAGACGACGAGTCTCGATTACATGCGCGCGGAGATCGTCGGACTCTCTTTCTGCATCGAGCCCGGCACCGCCGCGTACCTTCCGCTGGGCCACGACTACGCAGGCGCACCCCCGCAGCTGGACCGCACCCGCGCGCTCGAGGCGCTGAAGCCGATCCTGGAGGATCCGGAGAAGGCGAAGCTCGGCCACAATCTCAAGTACGACGCCCACGTGCTGGAGAATCACGGCATCCGGCTCGCCGGTATGCGCTATGACACCATGCTGGAATCCTACGTCTGGAACAGTGTCGGCACCCGGCATGACATGGATTCCGCGGCGCTCTGTTATCTGGGACGCCGCACCATCACCTACGAAGATGTCACGGGCAAGGGGGCGAAACAGATCGCCTTCAGCCAGGTCCCGGTGGAGCGGGCCGCGGAGTATGCGGCGGAAGACGCCGATGTGACGCTATGCCTGCATCGCTCCCTCTGGCCGAAGATCCAGGCCATGCCGGCGCTCGAACGCCTGTATGAAGAGATTGAACAGCCACTCGTACCGGTGCTCGCGCGCATGGAGCGCCATGGCGTGCTGGTCGACCGCGAGCTGCTGAAGGCGCAGAGCTCGAGATTCGCCACGCAGTTGCAGGATCTGCTGCAACAGGCGCGGCGCGAAGCCGGATTCGATATCAACGTCGAGTCGCCGAAGCAGCTGCAACAGGTGCTCTTCGAGAAGCTGGGGCTGCCGGTGCTGCGCAAGACCCCGACCGGGCAGCCGTCAACGGCGGAAGACGTGTTGGAAGAGCTGGCCGCTTCCTACGCCCTGCCGCGAATCGTGCTCGACTACCGGGCTCTGGCCAAGCTCAAATCGACCTATACCGACAAGCTGCCGGAGCAGGTCAACCCGCGCACCGGCCGCATCCATACCTCCTACAACCAGGCGGTGGCCCAGACGGGCAGGCTCTCGTCCGTCGATCCCAATCTGCAGAACATCCCGATCCGCCGTCCCGAAGGCCGGCGTATCCGTCAGGCATTCATCGCCCCGCCCGGCCACACGCTGCTGGCGGCGGACTACTCGCAGATCGAGCTGCGCATCATGGCGCATCTCTCGGGCGACGAAGGCCTGCTCGCGGCATTCGCGGAGGATCGTGACGTCCACCAGGCCACCGCGGCGGAGGTCTTCGGCCTGCCGCTGGCCGAGGTGACCGCCGATCAGCGGCGGGCGGCGAAGACCATCAACTTCGGGCTCATCTACGGCATGTCGCCGTTCGGGCTTGCGCGCCAGCTCGGCATCGAGCGCGGCGCCGCCAACAGCTATGTGGAGCGTTACTTCCAACGCTACCCTGGCGTCCGGCGCTTCATGGACAACACGCGCAAGCAGGCGCGCGAGACCGGCTTCGTCGAGACCGTCTATGGCCGACGGCTATACCTGCCGGACATCCGTTCCGGCAACGCCGCGACGCGGCAGTACGCGGAGCGCAGCGCCATCAATGCGCCCATGCAAGGCACCGCGGCCGACATCATCAAGCGCGCCATGATCGCGGTCGATGCATGGTGCGCACGCGAAGACGCTCCGGTACGGCTGATCATGCAGGTGCATGATGAGCTGGTGCTGGAAGTGCGGACCGACGCTGTCGAGCGAGTGAGCGAGGCCGTCAGGGACAGAATGACCGCTGCCGCGGAGCTGAGCGTACCGCTGCGCGTCGACATTGGTACCGGAGCGAATTGGGACGAGGCGCACTGACGGTGCGGGGCAGGGAGTGCTCGTCTGCGCTACAATTCGCCAGTGGATAAGACCCTGACACGGTTCACCAGCCTGGAGGCAATGAAGCGCGCCGAACGCGAAGCCTGGCGGAACGTTTCGTCGGCTGAGAAGATTCGAGCGGTGACGGAAATCACTACGGCATTGTACGCAATGAAGGGATCGATGCCGGACTTCGCTGAGCCTGGAAATTTCGCATGGGCACACCCCGTCATGGTCGACATTCTCTCCAGCATCAGCGGAGTTGATTTCGACCAGGCATGGCAGCGCCGGGTTGAATTCGCTGTCGATTCCGATCTGAATGCGTCATTCATTTCGCGGGAGGATCTGGTTGTGGCCAAACTCGCCGCCGGCCGCCCGCAAGACCCCGCAGATGCAGCGGCACTGGGCGCGGAGCTCGAGGGGGGAGCAGCAGCAAGCGCGTGAGGCCGAGGCCGATCCGACGGCGTCCGACATGGAGACAGCGAGAAAGCAAGCGGTTACAGACTGGCTGGCATATCGCGCGCGGCTACGAGTGGGCCCACGCACGGGGACCAATTGGGAGAAGGCGCACTGACGAGGTAGGGGGAGAGATGACGCCGGATCATTTCTTGACGTGGCCTCGTAGTGGGTGCAGACTAAGTCAGGTGACTCACTAAGTTCATGAAGACCAAGCAACTGGCAGACAAACGTACCCGCCTCGTTCACGCGGCGATGACGCTTGCCTACCGGCACGGCTTCAGGCGAACGAGCCTGGCCGATATCGCAGGGGAAGCCAAAGTGCCCCTGGGCAACGTCTATTACTACTTCAAGACCAAAGAGGAGATAGGCGAAGCCATCATCGAGGAGCGTCTTCTGCAGGCTAAAGCGCTGCAGCAGAGGCTGGACGAAATCTCCTCGCCGGAGGGACGGCTATGCGGCTTCGTCAAGGTGACTGTCGATAGCCGGCAGCTGCTGGCTCGCGGCGGCTGTCCCATTGGAACGTTGTGCACTGAGCTGCACAAGGAAGACGACGCACTCGCAAAACACTCCACCGTGTTGTTCAGTGAGCTTCTGAAATGGTTCGAGACACAATTTCGCGCGCTTGGCGCAAAAGCGGATGCGCACGGCCTTGCCGTGCATCTTCTGTCGGCGCTGCAAGGTATTGCGGTGCTTGCGCATACCTTGCGCGATCCGAAGATCGTCATCGGTGAAGCAGAACGGCTTCAGGGATGGATTCAGACATTGGGAACGCATGACAACAGGGGAGACGAAGCATGATGGCGCGGCTCGACAGAACACAATTCGGCCCTTGGGCGCTCATTACCGGCGCGTCATCGGGTATCGGCAGGGAGTTCGCACGGCAGATTGCGGCCTCGGGCATCAACGTGGTGCTCGTTGCCCGGCGCGAAGCCCTGCTGAAAGAGGCGGGAGCGGAGCTCAGCAACGCCTACGGGGTTCAGCACCGCGTCGTCGTGGCGGATCTCACCGAGGACGGGTTCATGGGCAGACTCGCAGCGACAACCGAGGGACTCGATATCGGGCTCGTAGTGTCCAACGCCGGCACGCCCAATCCCGGCGAATTTCTGCAGCTGGATCGTGATGAGCTGATACGGCTGCTTCGTCTCAACACCTTCACGCACATGGTCATTGCTCATCACTTCGGACAGGGGCTGCTGCAGCGCCGCCGTGGAGGAATCCTGTTCAGCGGCGCCATGGGCGCGGTACAGGGCATTCCCTATGTCGCCAACGAATGCGGCGGCAAATCCTATGTGCAGAGCTTCGGCGAATCGCTGCATGCCGAACTGGCCCCACTGGGAATACATGTCACCGTACTCGTCATAGGCCCGACGCAGACGGCCATCATCGACAAGTTCGGTTTCAATCCCGCCGACATGCCCATGAAGCCGATGTCAGTGGAGCAATGCGTCCGTGAAGGATTGGAAGCGCTCAGGTGCAACCGTGCAACGCATCTCTCAGGGCGAATGAACCGGATCATGAACGCGCTCATTCCCGCTTCGCTGTCGCGAGCCATGATGGGCAGGATGATGGCGAAGGCGCTTGCCGACCGCAGGCGGAAGACGGCGACAGCATAATTCCCGAGCGACGCGTCCGCGGCGTTGCGTTCTGGCTGTTGCGCAATCACTTCGGCCATTATATAGTCATATGGCTATGTATTCGAGCCCGTCTCTCGATCTCACCTTCCATGCACTGTCCGATGGCACTCGGCGCGCGATGATTCATGCGCTTGCAAAAGGGGAAAGCCGCAGCGCCGGCGAACTGGGCCGCCAATTCCGCTCTGCCCAACCCACCATTTCCAAGCACCTCAAAGTGCTGGAAGAAGCCGGAATCGTAGAGCGAAGGGTGCAGGGCCGCGTCCATCGGTTCCGGCTGCGACGCAAGGCCCTTGAAGAGGCCGGCAGATGGGTTGCGCGTCAACAGGCCTTCTGGGAAGGCGCTGCCGATCAGCTGGAGCGGCTTCTGCTGGAGGGGGCGGGCGATGACCGCGGATGACTCCCGCGCCGAAATCCGGCGACGCCTTGCTCATCCACCGCGAAAGGTGTTCAACGCGTTTGCGAGGGCCGAGCTGGTCGCGCGCTGGCTGAAACCGGTCCCCGAAATCGAGCTCACCGTGCTCGAGTTCGATTTCCGCGAAGGCGGCTCTTACCGCTTCGCCTACAAGGTCCCGGGCGCAGCTACCGTCATCGTGGCGGGTTCGTACAGCATCATCCGGGCGCCCTCGAGGATAGTCTTTTCCTGGGTCATAGAGCCGCCCGACGAACATGCTGCCATTCAATCGGAAGTCACCGTCGTCATCACACCGGAGGGCGGCGGTTGCGAGCTCCTCATTCGCCACGAGAGACTCGCGCGTATCGACGCGATCGAGCGCCATGCCGGGGGCTGGCGCGGTGCAGTCGATCAATTGACACAGCTGCTGGCCCGCGGAGAGCAACATGGTTGATGAGCACGAACTTGCGGCGAGCGTGCGGACCGTCCTTGCCGGAGCCGGCGACATCCGCGAAGTCAGGATGTTCGGCGGGACAGGGTTCATGCTGAACGGCAACCTGGTCGCCGCGGCGTCCCGCCGCGGGCTGCTGCTCCGTGTCGGGAAAGACCGGCAGGTGGAGGCGCTTGCGCAGTCCGGCGCACGACCGATGGTGATGCGCGGTCGCGCCATGGAAGGCTATGTCCGCGTCGATCTGCTCGCGCTCCGCAAGCCTGCGGTGCAGCATGGCCTGCGCCTGGCCATTGCCTATGTGCAGACTCTGCAACCGAAGGCGACCAGCAAAGGCAGACAGAAGAAGGAAAAGCGAAAATGAAAATGCGTTTCGGGCTGGGCGTGCTGGCCTACCTCGTCCCTACTTTCGCGCTCGGGTTCGTCTGGCACCTGGTGCTTTTTCACGATTACTACGAACGCCTGGCGATATACCGCAAGGACATCATCATTCCGTTCGGGTTTATCTCGATGCTGCTCCAGGCATGCCTCTTCGCCTGGATCTACCAGCACGCCTTTGCATCTCGTAATGGAAGCGCGCTGTCGCGCGGGCTCGCCTACGCAATATTCGGCGCGGTGCTATCGTGGAGTTTTACGACGCTCGCCGTCTCAGCCAAGAACATCATGACATCGGTCCCGGATTATCTCGCGATCGAGACCGCCTTCACGGCAGTGCAATGGATCATGGTGGGACCGCTGACTGCGCTTGCCTTTGCATCCTCGTCTCCGAAGGCCACGGTCGCTGCATAGCGCAGCCCCGCGACGCGGCGCTTTCCCAGCCTTGTCTGCGATCAGGGCTTTTTCAATTTCGCGGCGACGCGGCGATACGCCTCGCGGAAGGGGATACCTTCGCTCACCACCAGCCGGTTGGCTTCCTCGGCCGCGTGGATGGCAGGGTCGAGGCTGATGTGCTCGGGACGGAAGCGCATCGCATCGAGAGCCGTAGGCAGGATATCCAGCGTCTGTTGCGCAAGATCGATGCCGCGGAAGAGAGGGACTTTCAGCAGCTGCAGGTCGCGCTGGTAGCCTGAGGGAAGCTTGGCGCAAAGGCCGAGCGCTTCCGCAAGACACGCCTGCGCCGTCGCCGAGCGGCCGCGGATCAGCTCGAAGACGTCCGGGTTGCGCTTCTGCGGCATGATCGAGGAGCCGGTGGTGAACGCATCGGGCAGCTCGATAAAGCCGAACTCCTGGGTATAGAAGAGGAGTATGTCGGCCGCGAGGCGGCCAAGATCCTGCATCAGCAGCGCGATCTCGAAGAGCAGGCTGGCCTCCGCCTTGCCCCGGGAGAGCTGCACTGCCGTGACTGGCTCGTGGACTTGGGCGAAGCTGAGTTTCTTGCGGGTGGAGCTGCGATCGATCGGCAGGCCCGGCGTGCCGTACCCTGCTGCCGACCCCAATGGAGACTTCCCGAGCCGCCGCCGAACCTGGCTCAAAGCCTCGGCGTCGTCGCGGACCTCCGCCGCAAATCCGCCAGTCCAGAGGACTACGGAGCTCGGCATCGCCTGTTGCATGTGGGTATAGCCCGGCAGCGCGGTGTTCTTCTCGCGCTCGCCGAGACGTTGGAGCGCTTCGGCAACCCCAAGGGCGCCATCGCTCAACCCATCCACCGCATCGCGCAGGTAAAGCCGCAACGCTGTCAGTACCTGGTCGTTGCGTGAGCGCCCCAGGTGTACACGACCTCCGGCAGGTCCGATGCGTTCGGTCAGCCTGCGCTCGAGCGCCGTCTGCCCATCCTCGTCCGACAGCTCTATATGCCACTGTCCGCGCGCATGCTCGGCGCCCAGCGCCGTCAAGCCGCCGCGGATCGCCTCGAAGTCGTCAGCGGACAGCAGCTTCTGCTCGTGCAGCATTTCCGCATGTGCAAGGGAGGCCCGGACGTCGTAGCGGACGAGGCGCTCATCGAGCGCAAAGTCTTCGCCGGCGGTATAGCGCAACACATGATCGTCGAGAGGCGAGCCCTTGTCCCACAAACGTGTCATGGCAGACTCCGACCCGGCTCAACGGCACCTTTCACGAGCTCTGCGCTCCCTGCTGTTCCGCGGGAGTCAATGCTTTGATGTCGGCGACGATGAGTGTGCCGGTACCCTCGTTGGTGAACACCTCGCCGAGGATGCCCTCGGGCGCCTGGTACGACACCACGTGGACTCGCCGCACACCGCCGCGTATTGCGTCCTCGATGGCCTTTGCCTTGGGCAGCATGCCGTCGGCGATGCGCCCTTCCTCGCGCAGGCGCTTGAGCCCGTGGAGATCGATGTAGGAGATGAGCGAGCCCGGATCGGCGATGTCGCCGAGGATTCCCGGCGCGCCGGTGCACAGGATCAGCTTCTCCGCGCCGAGCGCGGCGCCCAGAGCCGCGGCCACGGTATCCGCATTGATGTTGAGCAGCACTCCGTTGTCGTCCGCGGAAAGGGGGCTCACCACCGGCATCAGCCCGTTGTCGAGGAGCTTGCGCACCGCCGCCGGGTCTATCTCGTCGATGTCACCGACGAAGCCGTAGTCCACCATCTCACCGCTGGAGCCGATCTTCACCGGCGGGCGCTTGTGGGCACGCACCAGGCCGGCATCGACGCCGCTGATCCCCACGGCCTCGATGTCGAGGTCACGGCAGATGCCGAGAATGCGCGTGTTGATGAGACCGTTGAGGACCATGGCGGATACGTCGATCGACTTCTGGTCGGTGACCCGCCGGCCCTCCACCATGCGGGTCGGCACGCCGAGCGCCGCGGAAAGCTCCGTGAGCTGCGGGCCGCCGCCGTGCACGAAAATCACCCGCACCCCGAAATAATGCAGGATCGCGATCTGCTCGATGAGGACCCGGGTGGAGTCGACGTCGGCGAACACACCGCCGCCCGCCTTCACGACGAAGGTCTTGCCCTTGTACATGCGGATGTAGGGAGCGGCGTTCTTGAGCGCCCGGATCGCCAACGCCTGATCGCCAGGATGCATGATCATTTCGGTAAGTCCCTCAAAGGCTCTTCAACATGCGATAGAGGACCGCCATCTGCGCAGTGAGGCGGTTGTAGGCTTCCCGCTGCACGATGCTGCGCGGGCTGTCGAGCACCTCGTCCGCGACCGCAACGTTGCGGCGTACGGGCAGGCAGTGCATCAGGCGGCAGTCCTCGGCAGTATGCGCGAACCAGTCGCTGCGCACGCACCAGGACTTGAGCTCGGCGCGCAGGCGGGCATCGGCCGCCGCGTCGCCGTAGCAGGAGGTCGCGCCCCACTCCTTGGCGTAAATGATGTGTGCCCCGCTCAGTGCCTCATCCCGGTCCGCCGTTTCCCGTATCGAGCCGCCGGAGAGCGCCGCCGCGCGGCGCGCCTTCTCCATGATCGGCGGCGGCAGGGCGAATCCCTCGGGCCGCAGCACGATGACCTCCATGCCGCGCAGCGCCGCCATGTGCGCCGCGGTGGCCGGCACCGCCAGCGGCAGCGCCCGCGGATGGTATGCCCACGAAAGGACGAAACGGCCGCTTCGCGGCACCCCGAGGTCGTCCATCGTCTTCCAGTCCGCGAGCGCCTGACAGGGATGGCTGATCGCCGACTCCAGGTTGATGAGCGGCTTGTCGACCAGGCTCGCCATCGCGTTGAAGGCGGTCTCCGCGAGATCCGCGGCGAGATCCTTGCCATCGGCGAAGGCCCGCACGCCCAGTGCATCGCAGTACGAGGCCAGCACCGGAATTCCTTCGCGCACGTGCTCCGCCGCGGCGCCGCTCATCACGGCACCCATGCGGGTCTCCAGCTGCCACGTGCCCTGGCCCGGAGTGATGACGAACGAGCTGCCGCCGAGCCGCGCCATGCCCGACTGGAACGAGGCCAATGTGCGTAGCGACGGATTGAGGAAAAGGAGCCCCAGGACCCTGCCGGCGAGCGCGTGCGGCTCGGGGCGCGTGTCGAGTCGGCGCGCCAGCTCGAGCAACGCCAACACCTCCTCGCGCTCCAGGTCCGCCAGATCGAGGAAGCGCTTCATGCCGCCAGGCTCGCGAGGGCATCGCGCAGCATGTCGACGTGCTCCTCCTGCAGGATGAAGGGCGGCAGGAGCCGGACTATGTGGCTGTCGCTCGCCGTGCCTGTCAGGATGCCGCCTTCCAACAGCTCGGCCTGGACCCCTTTCGCCGGGCGGCTGGTGCGCAGTCCGAGGAGGAAGCCTTCGCCCTGGGTCGCTTTCACGGGCCCCACGACGCAGGTACGGCGGATGTAGTCCGATACCCGCTGCACGTTTTCGAGCAGGCCCTCCGATTCGATGGCTTCGATGACCGCCTCGATCGCAGCGCAGGCCATGGGCCCGCCGCCGTATGTCGTGCCGAGGAGCCCTACGCCCAGGCTCGCCGACACCTTGGCGGAGGTCAACAGTGCCGCACAGGGAAAGCCGTTGCCGAGCGCCTTCGCCGCAGTGATCATGTCGGGCATGACGCCATAGAGATTGGCGGCGAAGGGATGTCCGACACGGCCGAAGCCGCATTGCACTTCATCGAAGATGAGGAGCGCACCGACCTCGTCGCAGCGGCGGCGCAGGGCGGCGAGGTAGGCTTTACCGAGGTCGACGGCTCCGGCGAGCCCCTGCACCGGCTCGACCATGACCGCGGCCGTGCGGTCCGTGACGTGGGCGCCGATCGCCTCGAGGTCGCCGCGCGGCATGAAGCTGACATCGAACGGCTTGCGCGGAAAGCCGTACCACTTGTCGGCGCCCCAGGTCACGGCCCCCGCTGCCGCGGTGCGGCCGTGGAAGGCGCCTTCGATTGCTGCGACGTGGGGTCGCGAAGTCATGCGGAAGGCGAGCCGTAGCGCGTTCTCGTTGGCCTCGGCACCGCTGTTGACGAAGAAGACACTGGTGAAATCGAGCTTCGAAAAGCGCACCAGCCGCTCAGCCGCGCGCGCGCGGACGCGCATGGGGATGGCGTTCGTCTGGAAATTACACGAGCGCGCCTGCGCCGTGAGCGCTTCGGTCCACCCCTGATGACCGTACCCGAGCGCCGCGACGGCATGCCCGCCGTAGAGATCGAGCACCCGTTCCCCGCGGGTGTTCAGCAGCCACACGCCCTGGGCGGAGGCAACCTCGAGGGGGTATTGGGAGAATACCGGCGCGAGGAAGTCGGGATTGCCGGCGTGGCCCGCAGTCGTGGCGATCCTTGCCGTTGTACCCGTCCCGGGGATCTCGCGCTCGCGAACTCTGGTATCGGTGGAGCTCATGTGATCTCACTCAGGTCCAGCCGGGCGCGCAGGCCGTGAGGCCCGTCGTTTCCGGCAGATCGAACATCCGGTTCATCCACTGCACGGCGCCGCCGGCCGCGCCCTTGTTGAGGTTATCGAGCACGCACATCACGGCCACGGTGCGTCCGTTCGCGGCGGCGGAGAGATGTGCGTAGTTGGTCGTTGCGACCTCCTTCACTCTAGGCGCGGAGGCGGTCACGCGCACGAACGGCGATCCGGCGTAGAACTCGCGCAGCGCGGCCAACACCTTCGAAGTGTCGGCCGATGTCTTCAGGGGTGCCTGCACCGTGATGTGGATGCCGCGGGCGAATGGGCCGGAGTGCGGCACGAATGCAAACTCTGCCTCCACGCCGGTCGCCGCGCGTGCGCAGGCCGCGACTTCCGGCGCGTGCCGGTGCACCAGTGCGTTATACGAGTACAGATCGCCATGACGCAGCGGATGGTGCGTGCCCTCGACGGGCTTGCGGCCCGCGCCGGTGCTGCCGGTGATTCCGGTCACGAACAACACGGGCGGCGTGAGCCCCAGAGAAAGGAGCGGCACGCTGGCCAGCAGCGTTGCCGTGGCGAAGCAACCCGGGTGTGCCACATGAGGCGTTTCGAGCTTGCGCAGGTGCTCCGGCACTGCGCAGGTGAACTCTGCCAGGCGCGCCGGCGCGTCGTGGGCGTGCTTGTAGACTGCTTCGTAATCCGCGGCGGAGCGGAAGCGGAAGTCGGCGGAAATGTCGACTACTCTCGGCCGTGTTCCGGCATGGGAAGCGGCCTTCAACAGAGTATCGATCAGTGCAGCCGAGACGCCGTGCGGCGCTGCGGAGAAGACGGCGCATTCCGGGGAGGCCGTGATCAGCGCCTGCACTTCAGCCCGTGATTTGAAGCAGACGTCGCTGTAAGCGGCTGCAAGATGCGGGAACGCTTTCACAACCGGTTCGCCCGGCTGGCTGTCGGACATCACCGCGGCCAGTTCGAAGCGCGGATGTGCCGCGAGCAGCCGCAGCAGCTCACCGGCGACGTAACCCGTACCGCCGAGGACTACTGTCGGGATGGACGCATTGTGAGAGTCCGTGCCAGAGGACTTTGTCATGCGGCCGATTCCCGGACCAGACCCACGGCTTCCATCACGCGGTCGCCCAACGCCGCGCCCGCGCTGAGAGCGTTGAAGGCCGGTACGCCCATCTGTGTCGCGATGATCTCGACCCCGACCTGGTTGTCGGTCGAGGGACCCGTGACCACGCACGGCTCGATCCCGAACCGGTCGCGCAGCAGCTTGACTCCGCCCCAGGCAGCGACCGGGTCGTTGGCCGAGAGCACCACGCCGGTCAACGCAGCGCGGATGTCGGGACACTCCAGAATGGCATCGACGCCGTAGGTGCCGAGGATGCCATCGCCGAGCTCGAACACGATGGCGTCGGGCTTGCCGGCTGCGAGCTCTGTGAGCATGGTGCGCGTGAGCGCCGGTCCGTTGACGCGGGTGGTGGTGACCACCCCGAGGTCAGTGAAGATGGCGGAGCGGCGGGCGCCGGCGTCCTCCATCGCCAGAACGTCGCGGCGCAATGACACACCGGTTGCCTTGAAGGCGTCGATCACCAGTCCGCGGTGGCGCATCCGGCTGATGATGGCGCAGGCCGCAGCCGTCTTGCCTGCTTCCATGCAGGTCCCCGCCAGGGCCACGATCGGCACCTGGCGCGATTCGAGCTTCGCCGCCAGATCGAGCCGGCGGTGGCCGGCCCGCGCGGGCACGCCGATGCGCTCGCCGAGATAGGGGAAATTCAATGCCACGCCGAGCACACGGCAGTCGAAGGGCTTGCCCTTGTCGGGATTGATGGAGTCGCAGATGCCGAGCACGCCGCCGATGTTCAGCATCTGAATGACGTCGCCGGCCTGCAGCGCCGGCGGGATGTGACCCGAGTAGCCGAAGAGCGCCTTGCGATGCCCGAGCGCGCCGACCACGATGTCGCCCTTGCCGACCTTGGCCATGCGGCCGCTGGCGAGCTCCACGGTGTTGTAGGTCGACTTGTTGGTCAGCACCTCGACGACTACCACGACGCCCTCCTCGGAGGGGATGTCCGTCGAGATGCGCACCTCGTGGGACAGCCCGCAGGCCTGTGCCACCGAGGCGATCTTGTCGACGACCACGCTTCTCATGCCGCTGACCATGTCAAGCATCCTTCTTGGCGCGCTCGCCGGCACGCCGGTGAAATACGCCCGTAAGGGCTACGATCTTGGAGAATCCGAGCGCATCGGTTGGAGTCCATTCGCCCGCCGCTTCGCCGTACACACCCTTCGAGGCGGCCATCAGCGAGTGGTTCGACTCCACGCCTTCGACGAAAAGATTGCCGGGACGAAGCTGCACGCGCACCGTACCGGTGACTCGTTCCTGGGAAGAAAGAAGCAGCGCCTCGATGTCGCGGCAGACGGGATCCAGGAGCTGGCCTTCGTGCACCAGGTCGCCATAGGGCTGCGCGACCGTCTCCTTGATGCGCTGCTGACGGCCGGTGAGCACGAGCTTCTCGAGCTCCCGATGGGCGGTGAGCAGCACCTCGGCAGCGGGCGCCTCGAATGCAACACGCCCCTTCGTGCCGATGATGGTATCGCCGAGATGAATGCCGCGGCCGATGCCGAAGGGCGCCGCGAGCGCCTCGAGCGCCTCGATGAGCGCCACGGGCGAGAGGCTCCGGCCATCGAGGCCGACCGGCCGGCCCTGTTTGAACTCTATTACGTGCGACTCGGGGGCACGCGGACGGGTAAACGCGTCGCGCGTGAGTACCCACGCGTGGTCCGGGATGCTGCCCGAGGACGTGAGCGTCTCCTTGCCACCGATCGTTACCCCCCAAAGGCCACGGTTGACGGAATAGGCGGCCCCGAAGGGCGGCACCGGCAGTCCGCGGCTCTGCAGGTAGTCGAGCTCCTCCTGCCGCTTGAACGCGCGATCGCGAACCGGCGCCAGCACTTCGAGCTCCGGCGCCAGCGTGCGCATCGCGACTTCGAAGCGCACCTGATCGTTGCCCGCGGCGGTGCAGCCGTGCGCGATCATGTTGGTACCGAGCTTGCGCGCCATGTGTGCGATGGTCTGCGCCTGCATGACGCGTTCCGCGCCCACGCAGAGCGGATACATCTGGCCGCGCTTCACGTTCCCCATGATGAGGAAGCGCAGCACCTGCTCGAAGTAGTCCGCACGCGCATCGATCTGATGGTGCTCCACTGCGCCGAGCGCTTTGGCGCGCTCGGCCAGCGTGCGCGCCGCGGACTCGTCTATGCCGCCGGTGTCCACGGTGACGGTGATGATAGGGCGGCCATGGTTTTCCTTGAGCCAGGGCACCAGGAACGAGGTGTCGAGGCCGCCGGAGTAAGCGAGAACGATGGGCTGGTCGCCCTTCATGGGGACGGGGTTGGGCATGCTCAAACTCGGAAAATGCCCTGTAGCCGGGCGACGAGGGCATCCTGCGCGCGGGCGTGGGCGGTTGCGATGAAGATCGTGTCGTCGCCCGAAATGGTGCCGGCGACCTCGGGCCACTCCGCCCGATCGATGGCGACGGCGACGCTTTGCGCCGCGCCGATGGTGGTTCTCAATATCGTGAGCGACGGTCCGGCGCGCTTCAGCCCGCGCACGAACTGCGCCAGCATGGCGAAGTCGCCGTTGGTGCGCGAGACCTCATCCGGAGGCAGCACGTAGCGGCCGCTCGCCTTGAGCACACCGAGGTCTCGAAGATCGCGGCTGACCGACGACTGCGTAACCTCATACCCCTCCGTCTTCAGCAGACGCGCCAGGTCTTCCTGTCGGCGGACGCGTCCGTCGCGCAGGATGCGCACGATCGCTTGGCGGCGTTCGAGCTGCTGGGCATCCATGGGGGATCAATAGGAAGAGGCGTGCGCTACGTGCATAAACTTGCGTTTATTGTGCATATTCATGCGAGGGTGTCAAGGGCATGCTCGAGCCCTTGCTCGAGGCCTTCGGACTGGTGCGCGACCGGCGCAACGAATGACACCGCCTCCAGGCAGAAAACTCACTTCTCTACGCTGAATACCAGGTCCGCACCCCTGATCTGCCCCGCCTCGGTTCTGATCGTCCAGTGGTCGCCGAGGCTGTAGCGCAGCCGGATATCGTTCAGCTGCTGTGTGATCCCGACACCGTAGCTCACATAGAGCCGTGGCGAGAGGTATTTGCCGAGCACGAGCGAGGTCTCGTTGTTGAGGTCGGTCTCCAGGCTGATGTCGGGCAGACCGATCCGCGAGCCCAGCTGTTGCGCGAGGATCGCGCCACCCTGCGTCAGCAGCTCGCTGGCGGCAGTGGCCTGCTGGCTCTGCGCGGTTGACGAGCCCGCCGCCTGCAGCATCTGCAGCGAGCCACCGCCACCGCCACCGGAGAGGATCAGCGAGACGATCTGCGACTGCGGCAGAGACGGGGTGGAGAAGAAGGAGATGCGCGGTTGCTTCAAGGTCCCGCGCACGTTTATGCCGGCTGTGACATCGGGATAGCTCTTGATCGCGCGAATCTCGATTCCGGGGTTGTCGATCGGGCCGCCGGTGAAGATCAGGCGTCCGCTTTGAATGTCGAGCTTGCGTGCATAGGCGGCGTATTGTCCCTTTTGGACGAAGAGCTGCCCCGAGGCGCGGGTGACCGCATCGTAGCCGCTGCGCACCGTGATGCTGCCTGCGAGCCGGCCGGTAAGGCCCGTCGTATCGATGCTGACCTGCGGCCCCAGCGTCATCGTGATCTGGGTCCTCAGCTTGAATCGATCCGCCGGGTTCTGTGACTCCTGGCCGAGGATGACCTCGTCGGAGGAGGAGGTCACTGCGCCGGTGAGGTCGGTCGGGATGATCCTGGCGTAGGGCACGGCCACGGTGCCGGTGATGTCGATCTCGCGCGCGGCCACTTTGAAGTCGAGGTCCGGCGACGCATCGATCTGTGCTTCCGGGATGTCCACCACCCGCAGGTGGGTGCCTTCCAGGTGCAGCTGTCCGTAGGGCAGCGCGTCATGCCAGCGCAGCTGCCCCTTGGCATGCACCGAGCCCTTGCCCGCCTGCCCAGTGCCATCGAACATCAGACCGTCATCGGTCAGCTGCGCCGTCAGTCCGACCTGGCGCAAGTGCAGGTTGGTCTGGTAGAAGTCGACCTGTCCGTCGGAGACGCTCATGGAGCCGCTCAGCTGCGGCCGCCCCAGCGTGCCCTCGATCCGCGCGTTCGCCGTCAGATGGCCGGCCGCACGGTCGATGTCCGGGACATATACCGAGACGAGATCGACCTTGGAGGTCTCGGCGCGCAGCTCGCCGGTGACGGGCATGTCCTGCCAGGACTGCGGGCCACGGCCGATCTTCAAAGTCCCGGCAAGCGTGCCGATCTCGCCGGATGTCAGAGTCGCATTCGCATCGATCGAGTCCGTCGTGGCAGTCGCCGTGAGCACACCCGATCCGATGGAAGTGCGGTCGATCCGTCCGCTCACGAGCCGCCGCGACAGCACCGCGTCGTTCAGCTCGACGCGCAGCACTCCCTGCGCCGGACTGTCCCCGCTGCCGAAGAGGCGCGCTCCGACCTCGATCGTACCCAGGTATTCGACGGCCGGCGTGCGCCCCGCTGTCAGCGTGCTCAGCGGCAACTTGCTGGCGGTCAGGGTCGTCGACCACGCTGCCGGCGTCCAACTCGCCTCTGCGCAAAGATTACCGGGCGTGCCGATGAGGCAGAGCCGGTCGACGATGCTGGCCCCGCGCGATAGCGTCAGCGACACCGGTTGCTCCAGATGCAGGCGCAGCGACTCACTGCCCGATAACGTCAGAGATTCCAGCTTGCCGGCGAAGATGCCGCGGTTGATCCCGCCGCTCGCCGCAGCCGTCAGGCGCAGTCCGGGCGCCTGCGCTTCCAGATGGGCTGCCGCCGCCGATGCCGGACCATCGAGCGTGAAGTCCAGGGTGTGCACGGTGCGCCCGGCAAAACGCAACTGCTGCAGGTGTGCCGCAACCGACGAGCGTCGCCGCGAAGTCGGATCGAAATCCACCTTCGCATCGAAGCTGGAGAGCGATACTCCATCGTAGAGAAGGTCCACTCCGTGTGCGGTGGCAAGAATGTCGGGTGTATCCAGCGGGCCGCGGATCGTGCCCGAGGCTTGCAGCCGGCCGCGGCTCCCCGCAGACAACAGGCTGAGGTCCTGGGCCGTCACCGCGAAGCGCAGATCGGCCACCCGATCCAGGCGTCCATCAAGGGACACGCGAGTGCGACCGAGGCCCACCCTGACCTGTTGGAAATTCCACGTGTCTCCCGCATGCGTGAGCTTGCCGCCACCGCTTGCCGCAACGCCCCGCAGACGTCCGCTGAGGCCATTGACGGCCACGGTGATCGGGTCGCCCGGCTTGAAGCCGCGGCCGTCGACCGCCAATCCGAAGTTGAGACTGCCGGGCAGGTCGGGCCGCAACTCACCGGGATCCATGCCGGTCGCGCGGCCGCTTACGGCCCAACGTTGCGCGGGGGCCCAGGTGACGTCGCCGCGGAGATCGGCGTGACCGCGGAAGATGTCAAGTCGCGCGCTGCTGATGCCGACACCGTCGGCATCCAATTTGCCCGTCACGTCGGCAGGAACTGGGGCGAGGGCGGGCATGAGCTGCGGCACCTGGGCCAGGCCCTTGGTCCGGAAGTCGTACGGGCGTACCCCTGACAGTTGGAACGTCCCCTCGCTGCTGCGAAAGGGCACGCTCCGGCCCACCAGCGGCCAGCGAAGGTCTCTCCAGGCGCCGCGCAGGTCGAGACGCGGTCCGCCCGGAACGCTCGCGATTCCGATGGTGCCGGAGGCGATGGTGCGTGCCCCCGAGCCGATATGCGTGACGTCTATCCGTCGCGCGGTCAGGACCTGTCGGGAATACGCCCCGTCGAACTGCACGTTGAATGCGCCGGCCTTCAGACCCGCCGGATCCAGGGTGCCGCTCGCGCTGAATCCATTCCCCTCGCCGCTCAGCGCAAGCTTGCCGCCTATGGCGCCGAGCGCTCCGGTGAGATGCCAGGCGCGCAAGTCGAAATTCCGGACGACCGCCTCACCCTGCCAGTGCCAGTGGTGAGTCAGATCGAGCATCTCACCGCTGAGATCGCTTTGGAACGGCGCGAGGATCCTGGCGCTGATCGGCAGCTTGTCGAGATCGCCTGCGCCGTTGGCGGTGAGCCGCCAGACCGGCTGGCCGTGCGGCTGCCAGGTGATCTGGCCGTTCGCCGCCAGCTGCAGCGGTTCGCTGGCGTGGAGGCTGCCCGCGACTATGAAATGTACCTCGCCCATCTGCAGCGCCGCCTGATAGAAGCGGATGTCGCGATGGCGCAGCACCGCTGAGCCAACGATCCGTGTGCCTGTGATCTGTGTGCCATCCGGCACTACGACCACGGCCTTGCCGACGCTCGCATACCCGATGTGGATGGTCAGCCAGGGTGGCAGGAATTGCGGTGCATGGGGCGGACCGGACGGTGGGGGCGCGCGCTTGACGACGACATTGACGCTATCGACCACCGTATCCGGCGCGACGATGGTCTGCCAGAGAAGCGGCTCCAGCCGCACCCGGGTGTATATCCCACGGATCTGCAGCAGCACCCGCTTCTGATCGATCTCTACCAGCGCCGCGCTGGCACCGCCGGCGATCGTGCCGCTGACACCCTCGATCCGCACGCCGACCTTGCCGAACCGCTGCGGCAGATGGCGCACGACGAAGCGCAGTCCGCTCTGGGTATAGACGACCGCGTAGATCGCCGCGCAGGGCAGACCGATTGCGAGAAGAACGAAAAGCGCGGTGGCGAGCAGCAGGAATCGGCGCATCGGCGGCTACCGCGCTCTCACAGCTTCGGCGAGAAGTTGATGTAGAGCCGTGGGCTTCCCGATTGGGACAACGGCTGGCCGATATCGATACCGAGCGTCAGGACTGGCAGGCGGACGCGGAATCCGATGCCGGCGCCGTACTGGAGAAGCGGCTCCTTTGTCAGTACGAAGTGCTGATCGGTGAAGACGGTCTGCTCCTGCGAACCCAGGTGATTGAACGCGTTGCCGTAGTCGAAGAAGAACGCAACGCCGAAGTTCCTCGGCAGGTCGCGATCGAACTCCACCGAGCCCGTGAACAGGTCCTTGCCGCCCGCCTTCTGGTTGAGCACGCACTCCTGCCGGGCGGGGATTCCCGGCGCCACCACTGGCTCGCAGAAGTTCTGGGTGGGAGAGAGGTCGTTGTAGGCGAAACCCCGCACGCTGCCTTCACCCCCCGCGAAGAAGCGCATTACGGACGGCATTGCGTCGAAATGCGAGGCAACCGTCGCGCCGAGCTCGTCGCGCAGCAGCAAGTGCCACTTCGGCGTCAGTCTGATCACCCGCTGGAGCTGGATATGGATCTGCACGAAGTTCGCCTTCGAGCCGAAGGCGCCCTCGGAGCCGCGCAGCTCGGCAAAGAACCCGTGCTCGAACATCGGCTCCCCGAGATAACCCCTGGGCACGGAGGCGATATCGACGCCAGGAACCAACAGATCGTTGGTCGCCGTGCCGGCCGTGATGGTGGGGATCGGCTTTCCCGTCGAGTCGAGGCACTGAGCATAGGGTATGGCGCTGCTTCCCGTCGCACACTCCGGGGTGCCCTGTACGGTTCCGGTGGCGTGCACCCCGTTCACGAACCACACCGTCTGCCATCGGCCCGTCACCCGGGTGACGCTCGGCCCAAGCGACATGGTGCGCGAATCGACGTCTGCCAGCTGTTGCTGCTCGACGATGCCCGAGAGAGTCAGGTTCTCGACGGCCGGGTCGCCGATCGGAATGATGTAACGGCTCTGCAGACTGTACTTGGTCACCTGGGCGGCCTCGAGGTCGACGCTCATCTTGTGGCCATACTGATTGACTCTCCGATCCTGCCAGCTGAGGATGCCGCGCGCACCGGTATCGGTCTCGTAGCCGGCCGCGATCGAGTACACGTTGGGACGGTTGGGGTCGGCGCTGATGTTCACCGGCACGGTGTGGTCGGCGCGATCGGGTGTCCCGGTGAGTACCTCGAGGTTGCTGAAATACTCACTGTCGTCGAGCGCGAACTGAGTGCGCAATACCTGAGTCAGGTTGAACGGCCGGCCCTTGCGGTAGCGCAGGTAGCGCCGCACCAGCTTCTCGCTCACGGCGTGCTGCCGGACGATGGTGTCGCCGAAGCGGTAGCGCTCGCCGGTTTCCAACTCGAGCGCGATGCTTGCCGTATGGGTCGCAGGGTTGACCTGCACCTCGTGCCGGGTCAGCTTCGCGTCGAGGTAGCCGTAGGTGGCGGCGGTCTGCAGCAGGTCGCTTCTGACCGTATCGTAAGCAGCCTCGTCGAGTCGCGATCCGGCATGGAGGGAAGGAGGCAGGCTCGAGGTGATCTGGGTGAAGTGCCTGCTCCTGGCGCCCGGACCGTGCACCCGCACGCTGACGCTCTGCAGAATGACTGGCTGGCCGGGATCGATCGAGATCGCCACCTGCCAGTTGCCGGATCCCGAGGCCTTGACGCTGGAGTGCACTTTGGGTTCGAAGTACCCGTACGGGCGCAGCGCGGAGTGCACTTCGCGGTCGATGCGGCTCTCCAGCCTGTCGACCGTGTCGGGGGTCAGGTCCTTACTGCGCTGATAGCGGGCGAAGCTGAGGTACGCGAGCACATTGCCGCGCAGCGGATCGCTCACGCCGCTGATGGTGATAGTGACGCCGGCCCGGGCCTGCGGCCCGGCGACAACCCACCCGAGGAGCAGCACGAGGACGCCCGAGGCCCGCCATTGCGGCCGAGCCCCGCGTAACGAATTGCGCTGCGCCATCGATTAATGCGACCACCCGGCAAAACGCGAATTGTAGACGTGACCCCTGCAACCGGCTGAGGTTCATTCGTAAGTCCTTCGAACGGCGCAGGGCTCGGATCGCTTACCGAATAGTTTACGGGCCGGGCCATTCATCGGGTTCCAGGCGGTACTGGGTCTCGCCCGTACAGGCGCCGCTGGGGGCGAAGCGCCGCTCGGCCACATAGCAGCCGCCCGAGGGCTCGATGGCCACTACGGTGGAGCAGCGCGTGCCGTAGCTCTCGTTCAGGACGAAGGGGGAGGAGAGGACGCGCTCCCATTCAGGCGCGAGACCGGTACTCGGCAGGCCTTCCTCATCGGTGGCTGGGGCGCGATCGCCGAGCAGCGCGAAAAGATCGCCATTCTCGGCGCTGCCGCCTCCGCGAAGCCATTCCTCGAAGCCGCGCCGTACGCGGAGCAATTTGGGCCAGGGAGTATCGAGCAGCTCGTTCGAGAGGCCATGAATGCCCGGCTGCAGAGCACGGGCGAATGGCTCGGTGCGGTTCGAGCCGTACCAGAGGGATTCGCCGTCGGCCAATAACAGGTTGAAGCCGCCATATCCGCCGGCCTCGCCCTGCAGGGTGCCGAGATATTCGCCGGGAGCGGCTCCGCCGGCGAGATAGCGCGGAATCAGGGCGCCGCGCGATGGCGCCTCGGGAGGCGCCCGCACGAGATCGCGGAAATTGGTGACGATGCCGAAGCGCCGACGGCGGTCGAGCGCCATCCAGGTGCCGCCGGCGCGCAGATCCCGTCCGGCGAGAAAGTCAGCCGGCGCGGGCCAGAGGGCGAGCGGCGCGGCGGGGCGGTCGTGGTACTCGTCGCGATTGGCCGCGACCACCAGCCGATAGCGCGGGTGCGTGTTCCACGCGAGCACGAGGAGGCACATGCGGGTGTCCTATGGCGCCGTGACTGCGCGCGACGGCTGCTCATCGAGCCACGTGACGATCAGGCGGCGCGAGATCGAGTGCACGTAGGGCAGCAGCGCAGCGCCACCGGCCCGGATCTCCTCCCGGGTGAACCAGCGGGCGTCCTCCAACTCGCCACTGACGCGCACGGGACTGCCCGGCCGCGCCCAGGCGCGAAAGCCGATCATGATCGAGGCCGGGAAGGGCCAGGGCTGCGAAGAATCGTAACGGGCCCCCGTCACCGGCACGCTGGTCTCCTCCATCACCTCGCGCGCGACGGCATCCTCGAGGCTCTCGCCCGGCTCGACGAAGCCGGCGATCGTCGAGTAGCGCCCCGCCGGCCAGGTCGACTGGCGGCCGAGGAGCGCGCGCTCCCCATCGGTGATGAGGACGATGATGGCCGGATCGAGGCGGGGGAAGAACTCTTGCGCGCAGCCCTCCCTCGAGCAGCGCATGCAATGTCCCGCGCGCTGGGGAGTC
>Ga0134125_10000287_pt1 | contig 71250 bp, 51 predicted proteins | sample KB31751_FD_96464 | JGI IMG/M metagenome (GOLD analysis project Ga0134125, IMG submission 96464) | Terrestrial soil microbial communities with excess Nitrogen fertilizer from Kellogg Biological Station, Michigan, USA - KB3-175-1 | ecosystem: Environmental > Terrestrial > Soil > Unclassified ... | reverse complement strand
TTTCATAAACGGCGAGATACGCGGCCAACTGCAGTGGAATCCAGCGGAGGAGGCTGACTTCTTCGTACGTCAGGCTTACTTCGATTTTCTCAGTCGTGTTCCGGATGCGGGAGGCTTTGCGTTTTGGCAGAACGAGATCACGCAGTGCCAGAGCGACGTGCAGTGTTTGCGAAACAAGCGCGTGGATGTGTCGAACGCGTTCTTCTACGAGCAGGAGTTCCAGCAGACGGCAGCTTATGTGCTGAGGTTGTACCGGGCAGCTTACGGGAACAATCAGCCGTTCCCGAATCCAAATGCGAACGCTAACTTCCCGAACGAAGAGAAGAAGCTGCCGAGTTACGCGGTGTTTGTAGCCGACAGGGCGCGAGTGATAGGCGGAGCTAATCTGGCGCAGAAGCAGTTGGATCTGGCCAATCTGTTTGTGACGCGGGCGGAGTTTACGACGAAGTATCCAGCGAGCCTGGCGACAGCGGATCAGTTTGTGGACGCGGTGCTGGCGACGCTGCAGAGTGACCTGGGCGTGAACTTGATGAGCCAGCGGACAAATCTGATCAATCTCTACAACGCGCAAAGTGGACAAAGTGCTGGAAGAGGTGCGGTGATGTACCGGCTGGCGGATGATAACGCTGCTAATCCGATCGCGAATCAGCCGTTCATTGATGCTGAGTACAATCGCACGTTTGTGTTGGGGCAGTACTTCGGGTATCTGCGTCGCAACCCAGACATACCGGGATTCATTTTCTGGCTGGGGCAGGTGAATGGAGCGGCGCTGCGAGATGTGCCGCGACAGCATGCGATGGTGTGCTCGTTCATCACCTCGGCGGAGTATCAGTTCCGGTTCGGCCCCGTCGCGAGTCGGAATAATAATGAATGCCCACAGTGATCAGGAGGCAGGCGGCGGGCGGCGGGAGGCAGGAGGCAGGAGGCGGGAGGCAGGAGGCGGGAAGCAGGCGGCAGGTTGTTGGGCACTCAAATTTGATTGCAGAGCTCAAGACTGATCAGCTCTAGGTTGGGAAGGGTTGCTTGCGCCCGCCTCAAGTTGGATCAGCACTCAAGATAATCTGGTATTGTCAGTGTTTAGATCTTCTCTAAGTTGAGAGCCTTGGCAACTTGAGGCGGGCGCAAGCAACCCTTCCTTACCTGGAGCTGATCCATCTTGAATGATTGTATTTTGAGCAGCCTCATCTTGAGCTCTTAGCAGATCAGCAAGTGCATTGGCAGATCAGCAAGTGCATGGGGAGATCAGCAAGTGCATGGGGAGATCAGCAAGTGCATGGGGGCAGATCAGCAAGTGCATGGGGGCAGATCAGCAAGTGCATTGGCAGATCAGCAAGTGCATTGGTAGATCAGCAAGTGCATTGGCAGATCAGCAAGTGCATTGGCAGATCAACAGGTGCATTGGTAGATCAGTTAGGGCACCTGCCGACTGCTGCTGCCGACTGCCGCTGCCGACTGCTACTGCCCGGTCGCTGTCTTGTCCTCTGGTCTGGACTTTAGAAAATGATTAGAATGCAACTTCACCCCTGCGGAAAAAATCGAAGTTTGTCTTTTTAGTCCTGGAGGGCTCATATGAAGAAGTTTCTCGGAGTTTTCTTGATCTTGACCATGTTGGTCTTGTGTCTTCCGATTTTGACGGATGCACAGACGCGACGACGTCGCCGAAGTTTCTGGCGAAGACATCGCGACAAGTTAACAGTGGCGGGCTCATCCGTAGCAGGAGCCGCAGTTGGTGGAATTGTTGGAGGTAAGAAAGGTGCGTTAATCGGCGCTGGCGCCGGAGCGGGCGGTGGAGCTTTGTACACGTACAAGCTGCGCAAACGTCATCGCCGACACCGCCCACGATAGGGTAAAAGAGTTAGTCCGTCAGCAGGATCAAATTTCTCAGTTAAGATCAGAAGTGTCGGGGTTGGGAACGAATCGCTTTAAGTCGCTCCCAACCTCGAACTGTTTTCATCAGAGCACTCACCTTTAGATCAGCTCGCGGTCAGGAAGGGTCGCTTGCGCCCGCCTCAAGTTGGATCAGCACTCAAGATTAATCTGGTATTGTCAGTGTTTACACCTTCTCTACGTTGAGAGCCTTGGCAACTTGAGGCGGGCGCAAGCAACCCTTCCTGACCCCGAGCTGATCCATCTTGAGTGATTGTATTTTGAGCAGCCTCATCTTGACTGATCCCTCTAGACCTATTGGCAGATCAGCAACTGCATTGTCAGATCAGCAAGTGCATTGGCAGATCAGCCAGGGACCCGCTACCCCTACGGCCTGCCGCTACCGACTATCGCTACCGACTATCGCTACCGCCTGCCGCTACCGATTGCCGCTAGCGACTGCCGCTACCGACTTTGCCGCCACTGACTGCCGCTGCCGACTGCCGCTGCCGACTGCCGCTACCGACTGCCGCTACCGACTTTGCCGCTACCGACTGTCGCTACCGACCGTCGCTACCAACTGCCGTTGCCGACTGCCGTTGCCGACTGCCGCTACCGACTGCCGCTACCGACTTTGCCGCTACCGACTGTCGCTACCGACCGTCGCTACCAACTGCCGTTGCCGACTGCCGCTACCGACTGCCACTACCGAACTGCCGCTACCGACTGCCGCTGCCGCTACCGACTGCCGCTGTCTCATATCCGTGTCATCCGCGTTTATCTGTGGCTAATAAGTTCGCCCAGCCATGACACACCCGCCGCTCCTACACCCCACACCCTAAATCCTACACCCTAGCCAAGCCCTTGGCGGATTTGGCTGGTCGTGATAAATGTGACCGCTCAAAACGATGCCGATGACCTGGTCACAGGTTTACGATCCGCTCAACAACTCAGTCTTATCTACGTTGCTCGCGGCCCTTCCTATTCTCGTATTGCTCGGGAGTCTGGGAGTGTTTCGCATCAAGGCCCACTTCGCAGCTTTGCTGGGCCTGGTCACATCCTTGCTCATCGGCATAGCGGTTTTTGGAATGCCTTCGTCGATGATTGTGTCGGCAGCTGCGTACGGCGCCGGCTATGGACTTTTTCCGATCGGCTGGATCGTTCTCAACGTGATCTTTCTGTATCAGCTCACGAAGGAACGCGGCTACTTCGACAGCCTTCGTCACAGCATTACCAATCTCACCGAGGATCGCCGCCTCCAACTTCTGCTCGTTGCCTTTAGCTTCGGAGCTTTCGTGGAAGGCGCTTGTGGTTTTGGAACGCCTGTCGCGGTGACAGGAGCGATTCTGATCGGTCTCGGTTTCTCACCGCTGTCGGCCTCCGGGCTTTCACTAATTGCGAACACGGCGCCGGTAGCATTCGGAGCTCTGGGCGCGCCTATCATCGGGCTGCAGGGGGTGACGGGTTTGGACTTGAAAGATCTGAGCGCGATGGTTGGACGCCAGTTGCCTTTCTTCTCACTTATCGTTCCATTTTGGCTGATCTGGGCGTTCGCCGGTTTTCGAGGCATGTTGGAAATCTGGCCTGCAATTTTGGTAGCAGGCATCTTCTTCGCGATCCCACAATTCCTGATGTCGAATTTTCATGGTCCATGGCTGGTCGATGTGGTTGCCGCCGTCGTCTCGATCGCAGCCGTCGCCTTGTTCCTAAAACTCTGGCGACCCAAACGCATCTGGCGATTTCCCGCCGAAGAAGAGGCTGGGCTGGAATCCGCAATCCGCATTCAGCAATCCTCAATTCTCCGAGCCTGGTTGCCCTGGATCATTCTGAGCGTCGTAGTCTTCATTTGGGGATTGCCACAAACGAAATCATTTCTCGATGGTCTGACCTTACTGCGGTTGCCGGTGCCAAATCTTGACAAGCTGGTTTTTCGCATTCCGCCGGTGGTCGCCCAGGCTTCTGCCGAACCAGCCGTGTTTAATTTCAATTGGTTATCGGCTTCAGGCACGGGGATTCTTCTGGCTTCGATCATCGGTGGCTTTACGATGGGTTATTCAGTCATGGGAATGCTGCGCGTCTACTGGAAGACGCTCAAGCTCGTGCGCTTCTCATTGCTGACGATTGCGGCGATGATGGCGATTGGTTTTACGACTCGTTACTCCGGAATGGATGCTACGCTTGGGCTCGCCTTCGCGCGCACGGGATGGCTGTATCCTTTCTTTGGAACGATGTTAGGCTGGCTTGGCGTCGCGCTGACCGGTTCCGACACCTCTTCAAATGTATTATTCGGCAGCCTGCAGAAGATTACCGCGACGCAGCTCGGACTCAGTCCCACATTAATGGCAGCTGCGAACAGCTCTGGCGGAGTTATGGGGAAGATGATTGACGCGCAATCGATCGTGGTTGCCAGCACCGCCACTCGTTGGTACGGACACGAAGGAGATATTCTTCGTTATGTGTTCTTTCACAGCTTGGCGCTCGCAGCCCTGGTGGGCTTGCTGGTGTTGCTGCAAGCTTATGTTTTCACCGACATGATTGTTCGATAGGAGGATTGGATGACTAAGAATTCCTTTCTATTCAAACTGGTCGTGCTAGTTTTGGTTGCCCTGCTCTCGGGGATGTCATCGATCGTGTTATCAGCGACATCGAGCGCCCGGTACGGCAGTCTTGCCGTGGTAGGACTCGTCGAGATCAACGGCGAGAAGGCAGTTACCGGAGGTACCGTTTTTTCCGACAGTATGATTACAACCGGCAAGCAGAGCTCAACGAGCATTAGTCTCGCGTCGCTGGGGAGAGTTGAGTTATATGCGGAGAGCGCCGCCAGGCTGACTTTCAACGAGTCATTTCTCAGTGGTGCAATCGAGAAAGGTGAAGTACGTGTCTCAACGCCTACGGGCGTCTCAGCCCGTTTCACCACAGCTCGAGGCGTTGTTCAGGTAGACGGAAGTCAGTCGACGTCATTTGTCGTCACGGTTATCCAGGGACAGACGGACATCAGGTCGATAATGGGGACGATTGAATTAATCTCAGGGACCGAGTGCTCACTCATAGTCCCTGGTCGTGACGACGCCTCAAACCCCTCGCCGCAGAGCACACGGAGTCGCAAGCGATTGATTATTTGGTTAGCAGCCATAGGCAGTGGGGCGGCGACAGCGATCTGGCTAGTGACTAAAGGTTCCGATCGGAATGACGAGATGGACTTTGGTGGTACCGTGGTGATTCCCAGTCCCAGATAACCCAAAAATCGAGTTGCGCCATGACTCATCCGCCGCCAAAACAACTGGTCCAATTCCTCAAACCTTATGACCCTGAAATCCGAAAGCTTGCCCTCGGAGTGCGAGAATTAGTTCTCGATGTCATGGCGCCCTGTCACGAGAATATCTATGACGCTTACAGCGCGGTTGCGATGGGTTATGGTCCAACCGATCGATTGCGCGATGGCATTTGCCACGTCGCCGTCTACTCGAGTCACGTAAATCTTGGATTCAACTTCGGAGCCACGCTCCCGGATCCGAAAGGAATTCTGGAGGGCAAAGGCAGTCAGATCCGTCACATCTCGGTTGCAGACGAAGAAGATCTGCTTCGACCGGAGATTCGCTCGTACTTACAAGTCGCTTGCAAGATTGCGGTTGATGATGCGCGTAAGCTCGGTGAGACTTTGCCGCCCCCGCCCAAAAAAGTAGTCTCAATCGTAAAGGCTATCTATCCGAAGAAGAGACGCCCGGATAAGTCGGGGAAGATTATCGTGATTAAATCTGAAGGTTCCGTGGATCGCCCAACTCGCGCGAAGAGGAAGGTAAGCAGGCCAAAGAAAAGAACCTGATTGGTATAGCTGAGTTGAGGCCACGGGCTCGCCCCGTGGTGATGCTCACGTTGGTTACTACAAAGAAGATCAGGAAGAACTTCATTGAATGCCACCGGCTTGCCCGGTGGAGTTTCACGCTAGGGCTCGCATATCTGAAATCTCCAAAGCTATGAAACGTGATATTCCACGGGACCAGCCCGTGGCATCGACTCAAACCGCAACACTACGACAAATACCACAGGCTTGCCCTGTGGTGTTTCATGTTCACGGGTACAAAAACAGGCTGATCCATCGGTTCGCAAGAGGCCACGGGCTGGCCCCGTGTGTTTCACGTTGCCGCCCGCCAGCAGCATGAAGCGTGAACACTCCACGGGACGAGCCCGTGGCATCGACTCAAACCGCAACACTACGAAAAATACCACAGGCTTGCCCTGTGGTGTTTCATGTTCACAGCTACAAAAACAGGCTGATCCATCGGTTCGCAAGAGGCCACGGGCTGGCCCCGTGTGTTTCACGTTGCCGCCCGCCAGCAGCATGAAGCGTGAACACTCCACGGGACGAGCCCGTGGCATCACCAAAAAGCTCGGCCCGCCGTTAGCGACCAACGTGAGTGACCACGGCGCTAGGCCGTGGCCTCAGTTTTAGCAGTTTTAGCGACTACCTACTTTTTCTTGGCGCACTGGGGAACAGACCGTCTCATTCACACCCAGGTGAAACGGTTAATGTCGTTAAAACGGGTGTGAGTGAAAGAGCGAAACTGAACCCCTGTCCTGTCTTGCATCCTCTTGTAAGTGTGCGATCACTGACGACGTGTCCTGGCGTTGTCGAAAACACTCACAAAGAAACGTCGTAACCTTTGAAATCGTTAAATCGAAATCATTCAAAGGAGAATCTGATGAAACAAGTTAGAACCTCGACCTTAGGCGGATTGGTGATCATGCTGATGCTTTGTGCTTCCTCGATGGCCCGGCTCAATTCGAGTCGAACGCCTGAATCTCCGTCTGATTCCCTTCTCAAACGACTGGAAGGAACATGGCAAGGGGAAGGAAAGACGATGGGCATGAGTGCCCGCCTGCGTCTGCAGTGGGAATGGGTGCTCAGTAGAAAGTTCCTTCGCTTGAGTCTGAAAAACGAGATGACGACGCCCAGCGGCAACACGCAAATGTTCGAAGGCCAGGCTTACTACCGGTCAGTCGCCATCGGAAAATTCGAGGCAACCTGGTTTGACTCGCGAGGGTGGACCTTCCCTATCAAAGCTGACGCCGATGAAAAGGCTCTGATTGCATGGTGGGGTTCTGCTGAGACTGAGCAGGGAAAGTCGATTTATCGATTTGTCGAGCCCGGCAAGCTCGAAGTGATCGACGAGGTCCGCCAAAAGGATGGCACCTACCGCGAGTTCGGCCGCTTCATCCTGCAACGGGAATAGCGGGCCTGGAAAAAACCAAGAACTTATCCGCAGATTACACAGATTCCGCAGATGCTTTTGTTTGCCGAGAATTGAAAGGTAGATGGTACAGTTCGGCTTCAGATACCATGGATTTCAACCAATCCCTCCAGGCACTGACACGTAAACCACGCCTGCTGCCGCTTGCTTTTACATCGGTGAAATCTGCGTAATCTGCGGATAGACGTTCTGCCCTGGTTACCGCACCCGCTCCAGAGTAGTGCTTCGTTAGTGTGTGTTGCCCGCGATCAGAACAACTTCAGCCGCAGATTACGCAGATTACACGGATTCAGTAAGACTGATTCGCATCAACTTAACCTTTGATTCAACCAACATCTGTGGAATCCGCGTAATCTGCGGCTAAGTTTTGAAAGAGAGAGACCAGCAACACACCCTAGCGGAGCACTACCCACTCCAGAATTGTGTTGACCGCTGTCAGGGCAGGTGGCTATCATGAATCCGGGCTTGAATAAGCTCGCGTCTTAGCCCATCAACGAAGCCTCATCGCTTCAAACACCTCAGATCAATTCCAGGCAATCCAGAAAGGTAGTGTCCTAATTTGGAGACCTGTCGTCGCGCTTCGCAGCGACCAAAGCGCCGGCAGGTCGGGCGCACTCCAAAATAGGGGTCACCAAAATTTATGAAAAGCAAAAAGTGCAGCACCTGTGGGTTTGTCTGCGGCGAAACGGCTGATATCTGCAAGAGTTGTGGAGGCTGCTTTAATGAGGCCGCCGCCGATTTCGCATCCGCATTCGGCAACTTTCCTGCACCTGGAATAAAGTCGACGAAGTACAAGAAGCTGGCGCAGGTTTCATTGGCAGCGGCGTTCGCAGCTTTAGTTTGGTCCCGGCTCTTTGAGAGAGTAGGAGTGCTTGCGATTCTCCTGACCCTGGTTCTGTTAGTTCCAGCCGTGTTGCTGGCCACCATCGCTTTGGTCCAGGGAAAAAGAAAGCAACTGGTGAACAGCGGAAAGCGCTTCGCACAAGCTGCCCTAGCTGCGAGTGCCGTAGTGGTCTTGTTGTTTGCCTCGGCCATTCCCTCGCTTACACCCAAAAAGAAAGCGCCGGTTGTTGTTTGGACGCCATATGAATCAGAGGACGGCAGGTTTTCCGTATTGATGCCCGGAGTGGCGAAGCATCAAATGAGATACCTTGACCCTGACAATCGTAGGGCACCCTTACACTTCGCCGAGGTAGATCTGGGTCCCCTGGGTGCGGCCGACACAGGCTATGCCGATTTCACCGGCTATACCACGGCCTTCACGGACGACACGATGTTGAACGATTCTGCGCGAAGCTTAGAAAAATCGGGGGAAATGACAGTACTTAGCATGAAAGAGATTTCGCTTTATGGTCACAAGGGGCGAGAGGTGGTGCTACAGCCGAACACAACCAAGTTTGGCAAGGAAGGCTTTGCGGTCGCCCGGATGTATCTGATCATGCCAAGGATGTACATGAGTATAATCACTGGACCAAAATCGGGTGAGCTTGACCGCGAAAAATTCAAATATCTCGACTCCTTCCAGCCCTTCAGTTCGCCAATGATCGACGCGGCGGAACGTGGCCAAATAGCCCTCATCGCAAAATTTTGGCTTGAAACGGATCAAAGGGAAAAAGAGGTCGCTTTTGTGCGCGCCGCAAGGAAAGGGAATCTGTACAGCTTGCGCTACCTGAATGATGGGGATGTGAGTATCAATGCGAGGGATAATTTGGGTCGAACGGCTCTGATGGTGGCGGTAGCGTATAGCACACCCGTCGATCAACGCTCAGAGAGTTGCCTGACTTTTCTGCTCGGCAGGGGCGCGAATCTGGACTTGCAGGATAATGATCGCCAGTGGACCGCATTGATGTGGACCATCGTAGAGGGTCAGGGTAACGCCGCCATCAGGCTTATCAGTGCCGGCGCCGATGTGAATATTAGAGACAAAAGCGGCGCGACCGCGTTGACCTATGCCAAGAGATTGAACGACTCCAGCATTATCGGCGCCCTCCTGCAAGCCGGCGCCCACGAATAATCTTCTGGGAGCGCAGGCATCCCTGCCTGCCTACCCTTCCTCACTCAAACGTCGCGTTGTTTCATTCAACTTTCGCCTTGCGCTCGACGAAGCAGGCAGGGATGCCTGCGCTCCCAGGGGCAAACCAAAGGCTGGTTAGCATCAAAACTGAAATCTTGACAGCATTAATACCCAACGGGAATGGGAGAGTGGTCATAGCTTTGATTTCCTGACGCTGAAGATCACGGGCAGGAAACCTCGTGCGGCTGGGAGCAGGCATTCGCTTGCGCTAATTTGAGACTTAGTATGAAAATAGCCTCCCACCCAAGGCCTGCAGGCAGGGATGCCTGCGCTCCCAGCTATGCTTCCAAAAAGCATGAGACCTCGGCGGTCGAAAGACAGATCCCTTCCGACGGGTGCGCCGCAATGGTATTCACGCGGGTACTTGCCACACTTCGATATGGAAGGGCGTACTCAAACCATGACCTTCCGTTTGTTTGATTCAATGCCGCAAGAGGTACTTGAAATGTGGCGCCTGGAACTGCGTCACCTTCCGGAAAAAGAAGCTGACCGCGAACGTCGCATCCGAATTGACGCCTACCTCGATCGAGGATATGGCAGTTGCTATTTGAAAGATCCTCGCTTAGCTGAAATCGTTCAGAACGCGCTGCTGCACTTTGACGGCGAGCGATATGCTTTGCATGCCTGGAGCGTCATGCCGAATCACGTGCACACGCTCTACACGCCAGAGCCGCGCTGGGAGTTGAGCCAGATAGCCCATAGCTGGAAATCGTTTACCGCGAATGAGTGTAATAAGGTGCTTGGGCGCGCGGGAGAATTCTGGCAGCGCGAACCGTTTGATCGGTACATACGGAACCAGAAACATTTCAACAGTGCGCTGCGGTATATCGAGAATAATCCGGTAAAGGCGGGATTGTGTGCGCAGGCGGAAGATTGGCCTTGGAGTAGCGCGGGAGCGTTGGGAGCGCAGGCATCCCTGCCTGCATCCTCGAGCATAACGCTAAAGTTGAATGAAACAACGCAACGTGAGAGTGAGGAAGAGTAGGCAGGCAGGGATGCCTGCGCTCCCAGCGCAAGGAGAAAGTTGAATGAAACAATGCAACGTGAGAGTGAGGAAGAGTAGGCAGGCAAGGATGCCCGCGCTCCCAGCGCAAAGTTGAATGAAACAATGCAACGTGAGAGTGAGGAAGAGTAGGCAGGCAAGGATGCCTGCGCTCCCAGGTCACTCATTTCTTAACGCGATGAGTGGATCCACCTTTGTTGCACGTTGAGCGGGGATGCTACAGGCGATTAGGGCGACGACAATCAACAATAAGGACACGAGCACAAATGTTGCCGGATCGCTCGGAGCGACACCGAATAACAACCCACTGATAAGGCGCGTCAAAGCGAAAGCACCAGCTAACCCCAAAACCAGCCCGAGAAGTACGACCTTCAACCCCTGAGTCAGAATCAGCTGAAACACTTGCGTCCTGCCAGCGCCAAGTGCCAGTCGTATTCCTAATTCAGGCGTACGCTGACTTACCGTGTAAGAGACCACGCCATAGATTCCGGTAACTGCGAGCAGCAGCGCCGCAATGGAAAAAATGGTAAGAATCCGCAAGCTGAATTTCCTTGGTGCTACAGACTCTGATAGGTAGGTATCGAGCGATCTGATACTTGAGGTTGCAGCGTCCCGATCTATCTTCTGTAGCTCACTAAGAAATGCTTTTTCAAGCGAGCGATTCTCCGTCGTCGATCGAATTACCCAATACTGACTGTTCGTGATTGCGCCGACGTTGTCTTCGTGCAGCTGGGCCATGGGGATGTAAATGTCAAAAGTCTGATCGGCTTCTAAACTTAACTGCTTCACATTCCCGACAACTCCCGCAATCTCCACAGGCCTGGGTCCAGTATTGTTATCGTCAACATTTATGTGGGCGCCGAGCGCGTCGCCTTTTGGAAATAATCGGCGCTCCATGGCTTCGTTTATCAAAGCAACTGGCGGACTGTCGGCATTATCGTGGTCGAGAAAGGCTCGGCCTTTCAGCAAGGGAATCTTCATCGCGCGAAAATAGCCTGGACTCGCGACGCGATAGTTAGCCGTATATTTGTCACCGCTCGAGGTAGCCTGGCTCGCAACGCTGAAGCTAATAGTGTTGCCGCCGCCGCTCATCGGCAGGATTGAAACTGCGCCAACTTCTTCTACGCCAGGCAAAGTCTGAATTGCCGGCCGCAACTTTTCGCCAAACAAGGTTACCGAAGCGCGGTTTTTGTACCTCGCCTTTGGCAATGAAAGCCTGACCGCGGCAGTATTCGTCGTTTCAAAGCCCGGTTGAATAGACTGCACACGAATAAAACTTTGAATTAGCAGACCTGCGCCAATCAGGAGCATGAAAGAAAGCGCGACCTCAATGATCACCAAAACGCCGCGCCAGCGATTGAGTCGAGCGCCGTCGCCCACTCCGCGACTATTCACCTTCAGGCCATTATTCATGCTTGCCCGCGCGCCTTGATATGCCGGCAGCACTCCAAAAATCGTTGCCGACAAGACGGACGCGCCCATCGCGAAAGCAAGCACTCGCAAATCAACACCAATTTCCTGAATGCGTGGAAGTGGAGTCGCGCTCAGAGACAAGAGGGCTCGAGCTCCCCACGCTGCTAGTAACAATCCGAGCGAGCCGCCAAGGAACGCCAGCATCAAACTTTCTGTTAAGAGTTGCGAGACGAGTCGCGTTGACGTGGCGCCGAGCGCTTTCTTAATTGCAATTTCCTGGTGGCGGCCCGAGGCTCGCGCGAGTGATAGCGCCGCCAGATTTGAGCACGCGATTAGCAGAACCAGAACGACTGCTCCAAACAAGACGAACAGTCCGGCTCGTACATTACCAACAAGTTCATCATGGAGCGGTACGAGGTTGATACCGGTTTTCTTTAGATATGCATCGCCATATTGCTCGCGCTCTCGTTTGACGATTGCGTTGAGGTCCGATTCGGCCTGGCTTCGAGTTACGCCTGGCTTCAAACGAGCGATAGCGCGAAGAGCATTGGTTGAGCTGCGCACGTTTCGTAAAGGATCGACGTCCGGCGCTAGCGGTATCGCCATCTCGGCCTCCGGATTTGGCAGAGAGTAACTGCGCGGCAGAATACCTATGACTTGATAACCTTCGCCGTTCAGGTTCAAAGTCTTGCCGACGATTTCCGGATCGGCAGCGAAGCGACGCTGCCAGCAATCATAAGCAAGCACGACCACGTGTCTTTGATCAGGCTGATCATCTTGCGGCAGCATTAAACGACCGAAGCTTGCGTCAACGCCCAGTAATTGAAAGAGATTGGCTGAGACTCTCATTCCCTGAAGGCGGTCGGTCCTCTCGGAGCCGGATAAACTCAGGCCAATGTTGGCGAACCCGGCGATGTCACGAAGCGTTTGATTTTGATCGCGGTAATCGAGCAAGTCGGGAACTGTAAATGGAGCCTTGTTATTGTCCGGACGACGTGACCAAACCCAAACTAGTTCGTCGGGATTTTTGAAGGCAAGCGGACGAAGAAGAACGGAGTTGACGACACTGAAGATGGCTGTAGTCGCACCGATTCCGAGGGCGAGAGTAATGATCGCGGCGAGAGTAAAGGCGGGACTCTTTCGCAACGACCGAGCGGCATATCGTATGTTTCTAGATAAGTTGCCGAGCATTTCTTCTCCAGTGGATTCTGTGACCGGGGAGATGGGATCCAATCAGCGTGATTCTATCGATTGTTGATGGGCACTTTCTGCCAAAGTTCGGTCTATTTCCGCCGCGATAGGAGGCGCGGCTTGTTGTAGGATCTGGGTAGTCGCATAGTCGTTTCGGACGTTGTGTTTGTTGAGCCCGAGAAACGATCTACCTCTAGGCCCGCAGGGCCGGCAGTCAGTAGCCACGCCCGTGAGGGCGTGGGAAATGCGCGAATAATTTTCCGGGAGCGCCGAAGGTGCGACAGTAATGGGTCCGAGTGCCGGCCCTCCGGGCCTCGGAAAACTCTCCACAATCGGATCCACGCCCTCACGGGCGTGGCTATTGAGTGCCGGCCCTCCGGGCCTTAATGAAGCAAATGAAGAAACGTGTTGTCATCGTGGTGGTGCCGCCCGTCGAAGAGTTAGACCTCGTCGGTCCCATGCAAGTCTTCGGAGCTGCCAACCGTCTCTCGAACAGAAGAATCTACGCGCTCGAGATCGCGACCAACCGTAAAGAACTGGAAGTTCAAGGCGAGGGCGGCATGCTTTCGTTTCTCGCTCAGTGCCGGCTCAAAGACGTGAAAGGAAAGATCGATTCCGTTCTACTGGTATGCGGCGTTGCCACTCGATTACTAAAAGACGCCTCGTTGTTCCAATGGCTAAGAAAGATCCATCCGGTTGTTCGTCGTCTTGGCGCCGTCTGCGTCGGTTCCTTTCTGCTGGCCGAAGCCGGGATCATGAACGGCAAGCGGGCTACGACTCACTGGAAGTTTGGAAGAGAACTCGCGAAACGCTTTCCGAAATTGAAAGTTGAGTCCGAGCCCATCTGGGTCAAAGACGGAAACATCTACACGTCGGCTGGGATTTCCGCGGGTATTGATCTCGCGCTCGCATGGGTGGAAGAGGACTGCGGCAGTGCGTTGGCTCACGAGATCGCTCGCGAACTGGTCTTGTTCCTAAGACGTCCTGCTGGTCAACAGCAACTTAGTGTTTCGCTCGGGAAACAAGCGTCTGATATGAAGGGTATCCAGGAGCTTCAGGTTTGGATAGCCGATCACCTGGAAAAGAATCTTTCAGTTCAAGCGCTCGCCCAGCGTGCTGCCATGAGCGTGCGAAATTTCGAGCGCGTGTTCACTCGAGAGACCGGGTGCACACCGGCGCGGTACGTAGCGCAAGTACGTGTTGAAGCCGCTCGTCGTCAGCTCGAAGAAACGGAAAAGAGCATCGAACAGATTGCTCGTAGCTGCGGCTTCGCCAATGCCGACCTCATGCGCCGCGCCTTTGTTCGCTTCGTCGGCGCCACTCCCGCCCGTTACCGCACCGGGCTTCAGCGCTCATGACAATCTTGACGGAACGGAAGAAAGAGGACTGTTGGTACTTCATCCCCAGATTCCACAGATTTTCAGAAGCCTTTTAGAATTTTTGGGTGGAGTTGTAGGTTAACTGTCATCAGCGTCAGCAAACATCTGTGTAATCGGCGTAATCTGCGGATAGTCTTCGCTTCTTCGATCGAGGTTGGAAACGCGAGAACATTTTTCAGGGCAGGATTTCGAAATCAATCCATTGAGTGGCGGTGCGCTGTCCTCCAGTTGCGAGGCGATCTTCGACAGAAATCTGAAGCATATATTCACCGGGCCCAAGCTTTGGTCCAAGCTTAACTTTCGACGTCGCCTTCACTCGCGCCAGGTCTGTCTGGCCGGCTAAATCGATCGGCGTCTCATCACTCGAGTAAATGGACTGGCCGTCTCGAAAGATGCGCGACTGAAATCGGAGTTCAGGAAGATTGGTCGTCTTCGCTACCTTCGCGTCGTAGACCAGGTAGCTAACCACCAACGTCGTTCCCTGGTGGAACTTGCGCATCGCCGGTTCTCGAGTGTAGGCATCAGTGCCAGTCTCGCTTCTAACCTCCACCGGGCCTGTCTGCAGCGTTTTCTCGTCATGGACCACCAGGCCCGAAAGAGTCAAAAGATTCGCTTGAAGATTTGGAACATTCATGAATTGATACGATGAGCCGATTCGGCCCGAGCCAGCATCGCGCACGACAACGCGAAATTGAACGGGTCCTGATTTAGAGACGGGAGTATCGAACGTATAAACCACACCTTCGCGTCGAACTCGTTCATACGGCTCGCCACGTAACCGAAGTACAGCGTCTTGATCTTTGCGGCCGACAATCGTGCCGTTGTCGCCAAATACAACGCCCGCGACCTCAAGATTAGCCACATGTGATCCGTCAGCCTCATCCTTAAACCTTAGATTGCCGGCGTCAAAGAATAGAAGCGAGCGCAGCGATAAATCGTCAGCTCGTTCGTTGATGAAGGAAGTGGTCAGCTGGACCTTAATATCATTGGCACTGAACGGGGAAATTAGAGCGCCGTTTATTTGATCGAGCGGAGTGGTTAGTTTTTCTCGAGCTTCATCTTCAGTAATTCCGTAGAACCCCGTCCGCGTTCTCACCTCGAAGCCGTTGCGCTTCACTCTCGCTTTGAGGCGATGAAAGCGTCGATTGAACGTGTCGGCGTCGGGCTTGTAGCCGATGAGATAGTAACCCTGCAAATCCTCCATGATTCCTTGAAAGTCGTTGGTATTACGCAGCAGCACCCCTCCGGTCTGTTTGGCCAATATCGTTGCGCCTTCGCGACGTAGCCGCAACGTCGTGGATCGTTCCCTAAGCAATCTCAGGGTCGGCTCCTGGTTGGGATTTGTCTGACTGCCTGAGGCTTCACGAATTTCGTCACCCGGATTTATTCCCGTCGTTGGCAGCCCGGAAGTATCGACGGCGTAAATCACCACCGAGCCTCTGATGGCTAGCTCTCCGATTTTGTTTAGCTGATCGACCATGCTGTCAGAGTTGCCGATAACACCTTCCGCCAAAGATCCTCGATCACTTAGTGTAGTGGGTAATTGCTGCTGCTCGGACGGAAGGCTATCTGAAAAAATGACCAACGATTTACGACCGTGAAGTGCAGACATGCCTTTCACTATGAAGCGAAGTGAGTCTGTCGTTTTTCTTTCGACATATAGTGAGCACAGACTGACGTTTGAGCCAGGGTAGGAACGCGATGGCGGCAGGACCTCCCTGCCAACTCGACTGCACGGGTTCCATTTGAGCGCGTCAATCGCACTCTCAAGGATGCGCTTGTCAGTGGTGAACTGCTGCAATGCCCCTATACCGCCGCCGGTCCGAATAATAGCCACCAGATCATCAGGGCCAACTTGTTCGTTGATTAACCGATGGAGTTGGCTCCGCACTCTGATCATGCTTTCGATAGACATCCCCAAATCATCGACTACGAAGGCGATGGTCCGCTTGACGTCTTCCGGTTTGACTGGCGCGAGGGGAAGTGAAACTCCGGGAGGAAGCGGTGGTGTTTTGAGATTCGCGCGATCACTCGCGTTGAGAGCGGGTATGTAAGAAAAGTGAGTAATGGCCTTTCGGCGTCCGTCTTCGAAGATCTCGAAATCGTCCGCGCTCAAGTCCTTTACCTGTTTGCCGTCTTTGGTTACGACGACATCAACCTGCACGAGATTAGTGGTTATGCGGACAACATCAGGCTCTTGTCCGGAAGCCGGCTGTTGCGCGACAACTGCGATTACCAATGCCAGGATTAGACAGGCAGGTTGAAGGCGTTTCATGCGTTCAAAATCTCGGGGAGAGGTTTTGATGGAAGTTCGCTTCTGAATCTTATCACGGCGCTGGGAGCGCAGGCATCCCTGCCTGCATCGCTTGCGCTAATTGAAAGTTAATATGAAATTAGCCTCCCACCCAAGGCATGCAGGCAAGGATGCCTGCGCTCCCAGGTGGACGGAGCGTGCCACAGTAGTCTCTATTTTGACGCATGAGCGGCCACCGTGTTACAACGACGATGACCACTCAAATGAAATCAGGCTGGCATATTGGCAAGTTACGGCAAGGACGACTCGTTCGCGTAGTCGCTCTCTTATTCTTGTTTCACGCGGGAGTTGACCTGCTTTTTCCGCAGCTCTGTAGCGAAGAACCGGTCAACATTGCCTTCCAGCAGTCTTTCCCCGTTTGCGGAGAAACACCCAACGATGAGACTTCTGTGCTCGTGGCAGTTTCGTTGCCGACCGATTCGGGAGAGGATCGACCAACGGACCCAACGCGTGAGGAAGACTGCTTCTGCTGCTGCACTCATGTCATGGCAAGTCCGGGCTTCGTCAATCCTAATAACGCAGAACTCAAGCTGCCGACGCACTCGCAACCAAACAGCTCGATCCTTTCAGCGCCGCCTAACAATCCCTACCACCCTCCTCGTTTCGCCTAATCCTTTTTACTGAAACGTTCTTAGACTTTCAATTGGCACAAGTCGTTCTTGTGTTCACCAATTGATCATCTGCCATCGGTTATTTGGTTTTCGAAAGCTTCGCTGGCAGTGACAGCAAGGATTCTCTCGAGGACAGGCGGTAATGATCTTCCATCAACGAACGGCTCGCACTTTCCGTTATGCGCTCGCTCTTTCTCTCCTATTTAGCGAACTGACAGCTGTGGCGCAGGTCTCGTCCAATGTTCCTGTTGCCTCAGATGCGAAGGTGACAGGATCACGCGGTCGTACTGGCGAGGCATTTTCAGAACCTTCGGGCAGGCCAATCGTGAGCCCGACGATCGCTCACTACTTCGATCCGTTGCAGGGCAGCTCATCTATTGATTTAGTACGTCGCGCCTTGGCGTCAAACGGTGAATTGGCCGCCGCGCGAATAGACATTGAGCGAGCGAGGGCACGACGACGGCAAGCGGGCCTCAGACCAAATCCAACGCTCGACTTTGAGCAAACAACCGGAAGATTTACCGGTGCGACCGGAGAAACCGAGCGAAGTATTGGTGTGGCCGTGCCGATTGAACTTGGCGGCAAGAGGCGGCGCCGTATCGAACTCGCGCAAGCAGAACTGGAAGCGTCTGAGGCCGCCGTCGCAGACCGAGAACGCACTCTATCTGCGGAAGTGCGGGCAACTTACGCTGAAGCCCTGGCAGCATTGCGCGAACTGGAAATCACCGAAAATCTCAATAGCCTCGACCAACAAACAACTCGTTTCGTGCAAGTGCGAGTCAGTGAAGGCGAAACAGCTCCAATTGAGCTGAATCTCCTCATGGTTGAGGTTGACCGTTTGCGATCGCGACGCGCGCTGGTCGAGGGACGCCTCAAGGCTGGCTTGATCCGCCTGAAGAATATTACGGGCATTCCGCCAGGCGAGCCACTGCGTTTACGCGAAGACCTGTCCACTCCGGGGATGCCGGCGCCTCCAGCTTCGATCGAAGCCGCTGAAGACATCGCCCTTCGCAGTCGCCCCGACTTGAAGCTGGCGCGTCTGAACGAAGAGGTAGCACTAGCGGGTCTCAAACTTGCGCGCTCGGAAGGTGTTCCAAACGTAACTGCTTTCTCCAGGTACACCGTGGGCCAAGCGGTCTTCGACGATACACCAGTCGGTGTGCTGGTCGACCGAGACAACTTACTCACATTCGGTGTCTCCATCGACATCCCAGTCTTCAATCGCAACCAAGGCGCTAAGGCCGAATTCGCGGCGGCGATTTCTCAAGCGCGAACGAGGCGCGAGTTTCTGGAATCGGTAGTGCGTTCCGAAGTCCAGAGCGCCTACGCGCGTTACGAGGCGGCGCGAGCAGCAGTGCTGACATTCGAGCAGGGCGTGATCGCGCGGTCGAATGAAAATCTCAGGGTTATTCGTTCGGCGTACGAGTTGGGCCAGTTCACCATTACGGACCTTATTAATGAGCAACGCCGACTGGTGGACTCGCAAAGAGATTTCACCGAGGCGTTGGCGGAACAGTATCGAGCCCTTTCAGACCTGCAGGCGGCTATGGGTACGCCGACTAACTAACAGTGAGGAATCGAGGAATGTCAGACAAGATCACGCAAACAGACAATGGCGATGCTTCCACCCATGAGGAGGGAAGCCGTGCGCGCATCGAGGTCGAAACCGTTCAAGCTCGTCGTCCCTCGCGCCGAAATGTCGCGATTATTTCTGCCGTGGCGCTGGTAGCTCTGTTCTCCATTGTCGCGTTGGCAATGTGGTTGCGCAGCGGCTCGGCCGGGACAGAAGTCAACGTCAAGAATGGAGCAGCCGCTGCGAAAAAGGATGAGGGCCAAACTGGAAACAGCGAAGTAAAGCTGTCACCTGAAGCACGTGCCGCAGCCGGTATTGAGATTGAAGGTGTCACCCAGCGACCAGCAGTCGCAATGCTCCGCGTAACCGGGACAGTAGAAACCAATCCACAACAAACTCAACTGGCCACCACGCTCGTATCGGGTCGTGTCGAGCGGGTCAACGTCGTTCTTGGCGACCGCGTGCGCGCCGGCTCAGTGCTGGCCGTTATCTCCAGCCCGGAAGTTGCCGAGATGCACGGCAAGCTGCTCGAAGCTGAGACACGTCTCAGGCTCGCCGAGCGAACTCTTGAGCGCGTGCAGCGCGCGGAAAATCGTGTGGCTGTAATTCAGGCGAAAGCAAAGCTGGATGAAGCGGAAGCAACTCTGAGACGCACGCGCCGGTTGATCGAACTTGGTGCGGGCGCCGGCAAAGATCTGATAGCAGCCGAAGCAGCGCAGAAGACGGCCAAGGCTGAGTATGACTTTCAGAACAACATCTCCCTCAGTCGCGAAGTTCAGCAAGCACAGGCTGAAGCTGAAACAGCTCGAGTTGATTTGCGCCACATCCGGCAGAGTCTGGTCACGCTCGGCGCGCACTTGACTGAAGGCGAACGTGAAAATCCTCGCGAGAATATTTCACTTGTGCGTGTGCACTCGGCAGTCTCCGGCACCATCACCGAGCGACAAGTGAATGTCGGCTCCGGCATTCAAGCCGGTACGCCATTGTTCACTGTCGCCAACATCTCGACTGTCTGGGTGATCGCTAATGTGCCTGAGGCACAGCTTGGCAACCTGCGTGTGGGAACTCCAGCTGAAGTGCGCTCGACCGCGTTGGGTGGTCGAGCAGTACCGGGTCGCGTCAATTACATCGATCCACGTTTGAATGAAGAGACTCGTACAGGTCGCGTGCGGGTCGAGTTAGCAAATCCTGGCGAACGCCTCAAGTCCGGAATGTTTGTCGAGGTCGGATTCCAGGCGGGTACGGGTTCGGCCTCAGGCGAAGAGTTGGTTATTCCTGCCACAGCAGTGCAACGCATCGGCGATCGTTCGGTGGTCTTCATTCCGAAAGACGGTGAAGAAGGAACCTTCATAGTCAGGGATGTCGAGCTTGGAGGCGAAGTGGATGGGTATCACCGGGTTCTCGATGGCTTAAAGCTCGGTGAGAAGGTGGTTACTAAAGGCAGCTTTATTCTCAAGACTCAATTGATGAAGAGTGAATTAGGGGAAGAGTAATGATCAATGGACTGATTCGCTTTGCTGTCTCACAACGGCTCCTTGTCCTCTTGATGGTGGCAATTATGATTGGCGCTGGTCTCTATAGTCTTATGAACCTGCCGATTGACGCGGTGCCAGACGTTACCAACGTTCAAGTACAGGTTTTGACCGCCGCACCCTCGTTGGCGCCACTCGAGATCGAGCGACAGATAACGTTCCCGGTGGAAGTCGCAATGAGTGGACTGCCTGATCTCATAGAGATTCGTTCCGTATCAAAGTTTGGCCTCTCGGCCGTGACAGTAGTGTTCGACGATTCGGTGGACACCTATTTCGCCCGCCAACTTGTGCTCGAACGACTCTCGCAGGCGCGTGAGCAGATCCCTGAGAATATCGGTTCTCCTGAGATGGGTCCTATCTCAACCGGTCTTGGTGAAATCTATCAGTATGAACTCCGGGCCGCGCCGGGCAGTGGATACGACGCGACTTCGCTGCGCACGATTCAGGATTGGAATGTGAGACGACAACTCCTGGGAGTGCCGGGCGTCACTGAGGTGAACAGCTTCGGGGGTTTCGAGAAGCAGTATCAGGTGCGTGTCGATCCAGCCAAGCTCCAATCTTACGGTCTGGGTCTGCGCGACGTGCTGGAAGCGGTAGTCCGCAACAATGCGAACGTCGGCGGGGCCTACATTGAGCACGGCTCCGAACAGTATCTATTGCGAGGCATTGGTCTGGCCGAGTCCGCTGACGATATTTCCAACATCATTGTGAAGACCGGCAAAGAAGGTGTGCCCGTTTTTGTCCGCGATGTGGGCGAGGTCGTCACCGGCGCGACTGTCAGGCAAGGCGCCGTGACTGCAGATGGCCAGGGTGAGATTGTTGCCGGAATAGCAATGATGCTCAAAGGCGAGAACTCGCGAACGGTAGTGGACTCAATAAAGCAACGTGTTGAAAAGATCAAGACTACGCTGCCCAGGGGTGTCGAGCTGATTCCATTTTATGACCGGACGGAATTAGTTAACCGAACCATTTGGACGGTTACAAAGAACCTGATCGAGGGTGCCGTTCTGGTAGTTATTGTGCTGATTCTTCTGTTGGGAAACTGGCGCGGAAGTCTGTTAGTGGCAACTGTAATTCCACTCTCGATGTTGTTCGCCGCGATCTGCATGCGCATCTTTAATGTGTCCGGCAACTTGATGTCGCTCGGTTCACTCGACTTTGGGTTGATTGTCGACGGCGCGGTAATCGTCGTCGAGAACACGGTGCGACGGCGGGCTGAGGCACAACATTCTGGATCTGAAGAGCCGCCGGAACGGACGATTCTCGATGCCTGTCTGGAAGTTGGTCGGCCCGTCGTTTTCGCAGTAGCCATCATCACCATTGTTTATTTACCAATCCTTAGCCTCACGGGTATCGAAGGCAAGATGTTCAAGCCGATGGCGCTCACTGTCGTTTTTGCGTTGCTCGGCGCGCTCATCCTCTCGTTGACGTATGTGCCGGCGGCAATGACTTTCGTTCTGCGTGGGAGGATTGCCGAAAAAGAGAGTTTGTTTATTCGCTATGCCAAGCGCTGGTACGTTCCCGCGTTGGATTTTGTAATGCGAAGGCGACTGCCGACGCTGGCGGTGGTGACTGTAATTGTGCTTGCGAGTTTCGCGCTCTTTCCGTTCCTCGGTGCGGAATTCATTCCCCGACTTGAGGAAGGCTCGCTTGCAATACAGATGCAGCAACTACCTAGCGTGTCGCTGAGTCACTCGGTCGTCTCCGCGACCGCAGTGGAGAAAGTTTTGCGCAGTTTTCCCGAAGTGACAAAAGTAATTTCAAAGACGGGCCGCGCCGAAGTAGCGACAGACCCGATGAGCGTCGATCTTTCAGACATTTATGTGGAACTGAAACCGCCCGCTCAGTGGACCAGCGCGCATACGCGAGAAGAGCTGGTGGAAAAGATGTCGCAGGCATTGGAGAACAAAGCGCCGGGTGCTGTTTATAGTTTCTCCCAGCCAATTGAGCTGCGTGTTGCTGAACTAATCTCCGGCGTGCGCTCTGATATAGCAATCAAGCTTTTCGGCGATGACCTCGATACGCTCACCAGGAAGGCGGACGAGATCGCCCGCGTGGTCATGCGAGTGCGGGGGGCCGAAGACGTAAAAGTCGAAGCCACCTCTGGCTTGCCTCAGCTCCAAATAAAGCCGGATCGGGCCGCGATCGCCCGCTACGGAATCAACGTTGAGGATGTCAACGATCTGGTCGAATCAATTATCGCAGGCAAAGACGCCGGACTTGTTTACGAGGGCGAGCAGCGGTTCAACCTCGTAGTCCGTTTGCACCAGGATGCGAGCCGCGACGTTGAGACGATCAAGAACCTGCTCGTCTCCGCCCCCAATGGCGCCCGTGTTCCGCTCGCACAACTGGCGGAGATCAAACTTGTCGAAGGTCCGGCGCAAATATCTCGCGAAGATACGCGCCGCCGTATCGGAGTTGAACTGAACGTGCGCGGCCGGGACATTAAAAGCTTTGTTGAAGAAGCGGAAAAGAAAATCGCTGCAGACGTCCAGCTTCCATCTGGTTATTACCTAACCTGGGGAGGTCAGTTTGAGAATCTTCAGCGCGCAACCGCGCGTTTGATGATCGTAGTTCCGTTAGCGCTTTTTCTGATCTTCGTGCTGCTGTTCACGACCTTCAACTCGGTGAAGCAAGCTGTTCTCATCTATACCAGCATTCCGCTTGCGGTGGTCGGCGGCGTGCTCGCGCTTTGGCTGCGCGGACTCCCTTTTTCAATTTCGGCGGGCGTGGGGTTTATCGCGCTCTTTGGCGTTGCCGTGCTCGATGGTGTGGTGATGGTTAGTTACATCAATCAGCTTCGCGATCAGGGACGATCCCTGGGACAAGCAGTTAAAGAAGGCGCGTCAGCTCGTTTGCGGCCGATTCTAATGACAGCACTCGTCGCTAGTTTGGGATTTGTCCCAATGGCGATTTCTTCGTCAGCAGGTGCTGAGGTGCAGCGCCCATTAGCTACTGTTGTAATCGGCGGACTCTTGGTTTCTACGGTTCTCAAGCTCTTCGTTCTGCCAATGCTTTACGGCTGGTTTGAGCGAGAGTAAAAGCTTTGCCGCAGATTACGCAGATTTCACTGATTGTTAGTTGTCGCCGGTGAGCATTGACGCTCAATTGGAAGGCTGGCTCGACTGACTGCGATTTCGAATCAGGAAGCCAAAACGTTGTAAGGTTCAAAAACTGAATCAGTGAAATCTGCGTAATCTGCGGCAAAAGTCTGCCACACTTGCAGCAAATTCGTGTGAGGGTCTTAGAACCCTGGTAGATGGGCTTACTGAGTTTCCATGCGCTCCTAAACGCCAGCCACTCATCCATGAGCAATCAAAAGTGCGAATGGAGGGGACGGCTTTCCTGGTGACAAAGTCATGAGCTGCGAGTCAGATTGATCGTTGCGGTCCAGCTATTACATCGTTACGAGTTTGGTGGTATGCTTTGCGGCCAACGCCAAATTCGACCTCATGAGGTAACCCAAATGACTCACTTCGGGAAGATTACCCTGGCTGATGGAACTGCCGGAAAAGACAGCTGGGAAGGATATCAACTCGTCTTCACGGTCACGGTCGAAGCGGACGGTATCAGCAGGTCGATTGATCGATCGATAGCGGTTCGCGCCGACGGCAGCTATTCTTTCGACCCCGGCAACCCGATTCCGAACGACGCTACTCTCGCCGTCGTTTCGCCCACGGGTGAGACGCTGGCGCGCCGGAAATTCTCAACGTTGCTCGACGGCGAGTCGATCGCTCTCAAGCCCTTCCCGGTTGAGCGGCGCAGTCTCGACCTGGTCATCGATACTGTTCCCGATCCTTCGGACAAGCGAATCCGTATTTCTGGCCGCGTCTTTGTTACCTCAGGTGCTTCCGACCACTCGGCCGCCGCAGACCTTGAAGTTAGGATTCTCGGGACTCCGCCCAGCGGCGCTGAGTTCTTCCCGATCTTTTCCGGAGTAACTGATAGAACTGGATATTTCGCCGGCACGGTCCAGCGGCGCCAGCTGGCGGCGGCTTTCGGTGAAACCGGCAGCGGTGCAACGCTCGTCAAGCACCCGATTCAAATTACGCCGGAGAATTGGCTGCCTGAGCCGGTGCTCCTTTTCATCGAAGCTCGGGCGATCGATGAATCCGATTGCGGCTGCACCGCTCTCCCTCCTGCCACTCCCGGCGCGACGGAACTTGCGGTAAATGGAGAAGCGTTTTCTGCCGATCTTGGCGCCGGTTGTCAGGACTTCACGGTTCCAAATCGCACCCTGGAAGAGTTCGACTTCTTCAAGATCGTTCGCACTACCGATCCAACGATTAAGGGACTAACACTTCCGGATACCGTCCGCAATGAACTCGATCTTCCCGAAGTAGCAACGCTGGCCTTTGATCAAGGCACGTTATCAAAGACACTGGGTGCATCGGCACTGGCGATGCAATCCGCGCCGCCACCACTTAAGCAGGACCTCCTGATTTCCTCCGATCTCCGGCGCACGGGTACGCAGTCCGCCGAAGCTGCGCGCGCGATGGCGCGTTTGGCGACGGTGGTAGCGAACCCGGAGTCCGGCGCGTCAGCCACACTTACCGACACGGGAATCGCGGATTACCTGGAGGTCTCCCAACTCGAGGCGTCTGGTGTTCGCAGGGCCGCCGAGTGGAGCAGCTCCATCGAGGAGAAAGCGATTCAGGGCGCCGTCCGCGAAGCAGTGGCAAAAATTCCGCCGGCCGCTTTGAAAGCGGCGCTGGAGGATCCTGATGGATTCACCCCAGAGTCGCTGATGACTCTCGAGCGAAGAGTTTCCGCGCAAGCTTTGACTACGTACCTGAACTGGCGAGCAAGACCGGTTGCCGGACGTGGCGTTCTCAACGAAGACAATCCGGTTGATTGGGATGCTACCCCTGAGTTCTATCAGGCCACTTCCGTTGCTCACGGACACATCCTTCATTTCAAACAGGAGTGGCGCGCCGACGGGTACTCGCTGGGCGAATTAGTCCGCAGCATCCCGCTCGCTCCCGGCCAGAAAAAGCAGATTGCCACGTTGGAATGGAATAGAGCTGACACTACGTCACGAACCGAGGCGACCGACTCATTCGAGGCAGTCAGCGCCACCCTAAGCCGCGACCGCGACATCGATGAGATCGCCAACGTAGCCTTCAGCGAATCGCTCCGCGGCGGTTCTAAAGCGTCGACCTACGCCGGCGGCGGCGGCTTCGGCCTGGCGATTGGACCACTCGTCATCGGCGGCGGCGGTGGCGCAGCTAAAGCCAGCTCAACGGCCTGGAGCGACAATTCTCGCAACCTGTCCGGTCAGACGCTCAATCAACTCCGTGACCGTGTTTCGCAAGGCGCCTCTTCGGTGCGCAACCAACGGTCGACCGTTGTTGAAACCGTCGGTCAGAGCGAACGAGTTACCGCCACTACCGAAGTCATTGCCAATTACAACCGCTGCCATGCGCTAACCATCCAGTACTTCGAGGTGCTCCGTCATTTCGCCGTGCACGAGAGAATCGCCGGCGTACGTGAATGCTTATTCACACCGCTGGAAATGACCACCTTTGACGACGCCAAAGTTCTCCGCTGGCATGACATCCTGCTCAACTCGTGCCGCGACCAGCGTCTCAAGAGTGGCTTTGAAGCAATTCGGCGATTGAATTCACCGGAAGCGCTGCCACCAAATCGGCGCTACGCCGACGATCCAATCGAAGAGATGACCGGCCGCTTGCGCATCCGCATTTCCATTGCTCGGCCCAAGGATCCGACAGATGCCAAGGAGGCGGTGCAGGATACCGAGTGGCGCTTCCTGGGTTGGGTGCTGCGCATCAACCCCGAAGTCATTTACGAACGTTATAAGCGCGATCAGGCCCAGCGCGACCGCATCTTCCGAAACGAGATCGCTCCCGAGATCGCGCAAGCGTTCCTCGAAAGTTTGCGGGTGATGCTCGTAGACCGCGACGGTCGCGAGCACGATAGCGGTTTCGACATCACTGTCGCCTCTCGTTATCTCGAGAATGGAGTGATGGAAATCGAGCTCAACGACAGCGGCGCTGGCCCCAGGCTAACTCGCGCCCAGATCGCCGGCCTGTCGGTTCAGACCGAGTTCGAGTTGCCTGAGTTTTCAAAGGTCGTAGTCGAATCAGCCTCGGGTTCCTACGCGACCGAACGTTTCAGCGGCAGACTTTTCAGCTCTTTGGTAAACGATGACGTTGTCAAAGGCGATCCGGCATTTCTTTCCGCAAGTCAGCTTACGCGCCAGGAAGAGAGAAATCAGCTTGCCGAAATGCGTCGCCTCCGTCGTCGCCTGCTGCGCCACCTGAACGACAATATCGAGTACTACCATCGCGCCATCTGGCTGGGAATGGACGCTAATCGTCGCTACCTGCTGCTAGACGGTTTCGAAGCGCCTCGTTCCGGGGGGCGTTCCGTCGCCTCAGTAGTCGAGAACCGGCTGATTGGGATAGTTGGCAATTGCCTGGTTATGCCCGTAGCCGCCGGTTTCCAACTCGATCCGTTATTGGCTGAAGCACTCCGCGCAGATGAAGATCCGGAAAAAGCACTGGAACGGCTCTATGAAGTCGAGCCGGCGCCCCCGCGCCGATTGAGTGTTCCTACCAAAGGCGTGTTCGCGGAGGCTATGCCCGGCAAATGCAATAGCTGTGAAATTATCGAAGAAGATCGGTTCTGGCGCTGGAAGGATTTTCCGCTGCCTGACTCGCCATCCGCGATCAGTCCGCTCTCGACTGCAAGCCGTTTCGCGGCGCCCGGCAACCTCAGTCCCACGGCGCTGCCCGACGCTCTGGTCAAGTTCCAGACGTTGCCCTCGCTACCCGATCCAACCGGGATGGCTGCCGCGCTCAATTTGCTGGGCCAGGATGTCTTCAAAGATCTCACCGGACTCACCGCTAACCAGAAGAACGCGATGGCCGCGTTGACGACCGCGATGGGGACCAGCGAGGCGTTTGCGGGCGAGGCGTTCAAGCTGGCGATGGCTAAGGACGCCGCGCGCAACCTGGACCGCACGCTGGCGCAAATCAAAGCCGCCAAGAATGCGGATCTGCTTACTGCCGATGAAGCCAGCAAAGCCACTCGTGATGCCATCCTGCGATCAATCGCCGAGACACCCGGCTCTTCTGCTGACGTCGTTACTACTCCGGAAGTGGAAGACGCTATCAAGAAGGCTGCCGAGACCCCGGGCGGTTCAGCCACCATCAAGCGCGAAAAAGGAGAGAAAACTGAGGAGGTCTCGTTCAAGGTGGACGAGAGTGCCTTGAAGATCGGGACCGCTAATGGTCACGTGACGGAATACCCGGTTCAAATTTGGGTGGAAGTGCCTTTAATCGAAGATCTAGTCGACAGTAGTCTCAATTACTCCGACGCGAATCGTGTCGACACTCGCGAGCCTGCTCGCCAACAAGGCGCCGTGCCAGTGAAAAAGGATGGAGTCGATGTTCTGCTCGACAAGATTGGAAGCGCGGAAAAAGCCGGATTTGTGAAATTTGTTAACGGCAAGTTGCAGATCAGGGTGAGTGCTCAGATCGCCTATCCAGCCGACCCGGCTGACAACACGAAGATCCTTAGACCGCAAGGCAAGTCCAAATATGCTTTCGTAGCGATGATTCACGGCCAGTCTGAGGCTTGGGAGTTTAAAACACCATTTGTGGCGGCTGGTAAGATCACCAACATGTCGCTTCCTGTATTTACCGTGAAAGCTTCTGAAACGGGAGACTATCGGGGCTACGGGTATCTTCAGAAGCACCTCGCCCAGCTTACTCGCCCAATCGTATCGATAAGCTTTTCGCAAGCAATGGTTAACCTGCTCGCGAGCGCGAAGTCCGCGTTGCCAACCTACCTGGTGGAAATGCGATCGGAGCTGCTGTTGGCAGCCATCCGTCAGGTAGTTAGCGACGCGGCAAAGAAAGGATCGCTGCTCGGCGATTCGGTGGATTTCAAGTCTAGCGGTCTGATGGGGCACTCGCGCGGCGGCGAGTCCGTGGTAAGGGCGTTTGGGGCACTGCAAGCCAAGTCGATCACCAATTTCGGCGTGACAGCCGTATGCTCACTTGCTCCGAGCGATTTTCGCGGCGCCAGCAAGAGCCACAAGCTTTCGCTGCCGGCAGGATCATTGGTGAACTACCTGGTGGTGTATGGTGGCCTCGATGGCGACGTCACCGGTTGCCGCAGTGTTGGTCAGAACGATACCGGGGGCTCTGGATTCCGACTCTACGATCGTTCAGAGTGCGACAAGGCCATGGTCTTCATCCCACGGGCTACGCATAATCGCTTCAACAGCGTCTTAAAACCCCGGGAAGAAAAGGCGGAGTGGCTTGTCAAAGACGAAGACACCGGGATCATTCTTCCTGGGGTTCCCGACAGGGCCCTGAGCCAATCGACGCACGAGGATCTGGCCAAAGAATTTATCGGCGGATTCTTTGATCTAATCCTGAACGGCAACGCCGCCGAGCAGCCACGCTTTCGAGGGGAGATCACGAGTCCCACGCGCGCTTCGATCTCTCACCAATGGCATTTTGGCAGTGCCACACCGATCGATAATTTTACGAGCGCCACCGCGTCCAACCTTGGCTCCAGGACCCTTCCCGCCGGCGCTAACGTCGCGGTGTTCGCTCCCCTCAAGCCGGCTAATACGAGGGACGTGATGGTGCCCCATAACGATCAGGCGTGTATCCTCGCTACTTCGGGTACGGCAAAGCCGACGATCGTCTACCAGTTCACGAGCCCCGCGCCTACCGTCTGGGAAGCCGTGCGCTTCAGGCTCGGACGCTTGTATCCCTCATTCAAACCGGCCGAACTCACTAGCTTCTTCACTTCGGTTGGAGTCGACGTTACGCAGGTGCGATCCGCGCTCAAAGCAAAACAGGATGCCATCAACTTAGTAGATCCGCCCGACTTTGAAGTGATCTTCGAAGATACCGCCAGCCAATCGGTTCGTGTCGCTAAAGCTGCGATTCTCTCAAATCAGCAAAACGGTTGGGCGCGCCCGGAGGCGAAAGTGGCAATCCTGTTTCAGAGTTCTGCCGGACAAACTGCTGCGATCGCAAGGGACTGCACGCTCATGTCGTTGCAGACATTGCAGATTACCTCGGCCCAAGTGAAAGGCGTCAACCAGTCCCTGCTGCGAAAGATCAGCATCGAATTCAGCGTGCCTGCTGCCTCCACTGAAATCTGGCTCGACAGCATCGACTTCGTCACCTAGGAGAGCAAATGAAGTTCAAACAACTGACCATCCTCAAGGTTCCCGAGGAAATCCAGTCAGCCAGCGGTTTCGCGGTAAGAATCTTTGCGGCAGTCGAGGGGAATCTCTCGACAGGTATCCCTTTGCTGGCCGAACTGGGCGGACAACCCGTTGAGGGATTCGGCGTCGTGCAGTCAATCGAACCGTTGCTCAGCGGCTATTTGAAAACGCCGCCCGAAGTCGGCGACGAACTGGTCATTAAAATCGATGAAGTCGAGATTCCCACCGGACTGATCGTCGCAGAGCCAGTGGACGCTTGAGGAGGTTGAAGCCATGAAGGTGAATGGAAGACTCACGGGCGCCTCTTCAGGCTACTCCGGACACGAAGTCGAAATTCTCGTTCCGGTCCTGGCTACCAGCAGGACAGGTGCTGCACCCAGGAAGGTCGTGCCCACTTTCTTGCGGGTGCCGGTATCCGATGACGGCAAGTTCAGCTTTGAGGTAGAGACGGGTACCAAGCTGGGCGGGCCGTTGGAGATCACAGTTCGCGCTCCATCCGGCGAACGACTCGCCTTCGCCACCCAAGCGACGCTTTCGAATTTCTCGATCAAGGCGCCGCCGCGAACTGCGTTGGAGGTAGCGCCGCAGACTGAAGTTACTGATCCCGCGCTCGGACCTCTCAGGATTCGCATCACCCTGCATGACCAAACGGAACAGAATCGCGCCGCCAATCAACTGGTTTCTGTCTGGGGTGAGCTCGCGGACGCCGGCGACGACGATCCAATTCAGAATGTGTTGGGCGCAGCGTACGCGGATGTGCGCGGACTTGCTGTAGTTGAGATCCCGCGAGCGGCTTACGATTTGTTGGAAATAGAAGTGCCGGGACATCGGGAAGTCAACAAACGCTTCCCGCTCCAACGATCCGATGAGGGACTCCCCGTCGAATCGGTTGAGTTGCGGGTTGATCTTGCGCCGCCTCCAGGCACAACCGAAGAAGAGTGCGATTGCAATGAGACAACGCCGCCGCGAACTCCCGACCACGATGATTTGGTCGGCTCCGGTGTGTTCGCGGCCGATCCGGTCGCCGGCGGTTGCGTGAGTCTCGCCGTGCCGAATCGGACCATCGAGGAGTACAGTTTTCAATCCCTGGTCCGTACTACCGATCCCAATCTCTTCGGCGTCAAGCGGCCTCGACCGTTGCCTCTGCCGTTATCACAGACCGCGCTGACCATGGCGGCTGAATTGGCGTACGGCGTCAACGCCCTTGATTCAAAACTGGCGCAATCCGCGACCGTCACGGTAGGGACGCAGCCAAGCTCGCGCTCCGCAGCTGTTTTGCGCAATGGTGAGGAGGCGCTGGACAAACTGCGACTCGAGAGTAACCGGTATCGTTCCACTGGTCTTGCCAACGCGCGGGCCTGGCGAGAGACCGTTCCCAAGGAAAAAGTTTTGAGTGCGATTCTGGAACGCGCCTCATCTTTGTCGGAAGAAACGCTCCGGCAAGCCCTGGCGGATCCCGACGGCTTCACACCGCTGGCCCTGATGACGGCCGAGCGTTATGGCGCTCTCCAACAGCTCGAGCAAAAAGTTTCAGAGGTTAATCCCGCCAAAGGGAGAACTCCCATCGCTACCGGCAACTTGCCTCAATGGGACGCGCAGCCCAAAACTTATCAGGCTGCAACTATTGCGCACGGACACTTGCTCGAATGGCGGCAGGTCTGGCGCGCGGACGGGTACTCACTTGGAGATCTGCTCTATTCACTGCCGCTTGCGCCTGGCCAGAAACGTCAGGTCGTAATGGTCGACTGGAACCGGTTCGAGACTGGCGTGCGCACCGAATCGCGAACAGTCGCCGAATCCTTCAGTGCGGATCTAAGCCGCGACCGCGATGTTGCTGAGATTGTGAACTCGACGATCACGGAAAGCATACGCGCCGGATCGAGCACCCGCACCTGGGGCGGCGGCGGCGGGATTGGATTGGGCATTCCGTTTTCGGGAGGTTTCTTTGGGCTCGGAGTTGCCGGCGGTGGCGGCGGTTCCGAAGGCGACGCCTGGCAAAATTCTGCCCGCTCCCTGAGTGCTTCGGCGGGCCAGAATATTTCCGACCGTACGCAGCAAGCCGCGACCGCGGTGCGCAGCCAACGCGCCACGGTGGTCACCAGCCGCCAGCAAAATGAATCGGTCTCGGTTACCGCAGAAGTCGTCGCGAACTATAACCACTGTCATTCGATGACCGTCGAGTACTTTGAAGTACTCAAGCACTACCGCGTGGATCTCGAATTGGCTGCGGTTCGTGAATGCCTTTTCATCCCGCTGCAGATGACGCGCTTCGACGAGATGAAGGCGCTGCGCTGGCGTGATCCGCTCTCGCAATTTCTTCGCAACGACAATCTGGCGGGCGGGTTTGACGCTATCGAGCGCATCCTGACCTCGTATGTCGACAGCGATCTGCCACTAGCTCGTTATGCTGACGAGGCCGTCACCGAGCTGTGGGGCGAATTACGTGTGGAGCTGAATATCCGGCGGCCACGCGAGCCTCGCGAGGACGAAGATATCAACGATTACCTGAACAGAAACTGGAACGTCTGGAACATCTTATTCGGCTCCGGCTCCGCGGCCCGAGCTTATGACCAAAGTATTCGCGAGCGCGCCCTGGCCGATAAGATCTTCGCGGATGAATTGGCGCCCCGCGTGGCCAGGACGTTCGCCGATACGCTGCAGCTGGACCTCTGGATCGATGTGAATGGGACTCCCGAATTTGTTCCCGTCGGCGCGGACTTTACCATGGTCTCGGATTATCGCCCCGGACGTGAACATCTGATTGCGTTCCGGTGTGTACTCCCGGCGAGCCAGCAATTCTCGCGGGCCCGCATCAAGGGCCTGCGCTTTACGACCACGCTCGGTGAGATTACTCCTGGTTCGCGCAGCATTCTTCGCTATGTTCACGTGAGCTATCGGAATCGCTTCAGAAGCCTGCCGTTGCTTTCACCGCGCCGGCTTCGGGACGAGATAAAGGCGGGCGATGCCGTGTTTCTCGCAAGCTACGCGTTGTCAAAAGCCGAGGAGTTGAATCCGCGCCAGGAAGACTTGCGCCTGCGCGACCGGCTCCTGAAACATCTGAATGAACACGTTGAGCATTATCATCAGGTGATCTGGTGGCTGATGGATCCCGGTCGCCGCTTCATGTTGCTGGACGGATTTATCGCGCCTGAATCCGGCGGACGCTCGGTGGCTTCAGTCACGGAAAACCAGCTCATCAGCATCGTGGGGAACTCGCTGGTGATGCCCGTTGCTTCAGGGTACGCATTGGATCCGATTGCAAAAAATGCCGACGACCCGGAAAAGCCCGTCGACTTGAAGGAGGCTTACCGCCCCGCCATCCCCTTTCCGCCGAAGCGAATCAGTGTGCCGACTCGCGGTGTACATGCTGAAGCGATTCTCGGGGAATGTAACAGTTGCGAGATCGTCGATAACAAACGCTTCTGGGACTGGGCGACCGAGCCGATCGAAGAAGAGCCGACACCCATTCAGGAAACTTCCACCGATACGCGCCGTCAGACGCCGCTCGATACCCAGCTGACTCCGTTCTCGGCGCCGATTGTGGGAATTCAAAATGCGCCCGAAGCGCCGGCGCCAACTTCGCTGGGCGAGTTTACTAAGCTGCTCGCCCAAAAAGATCTGTTCAAGGATGTCACCGGACTCGAGCAGAATCAGGCTAACGCGTTGGGGGCGTTCCAAAGAGCCATGCAAACCGCGAACTTCTTCGGCAAAATGGCCGCCAGCGGGGCGAAAGCCTCATTCGCCAATCGCCAGAGCGAGAACGTGATGAAGAAAGTTAACGCCGCGGTAAAAGATGGGGACATGAGCAAGGAGGACGCCAAGACCGTCATCGGCAAGCTGTTCGGTGTGATGAATGGCGACACCGGCGAAAGCGATAAGCCGCTGACCGGCGAGCCGGCTGTGAAGGAAGCGCTCAACAAGGTTGTCAAAGGCTCTGGTGAGATGAGCGCTTCCCAAAATACCGGCGATGGTTCACAGAGCGTCGAGGCGAAGTTTGGCGCTGACGGCGCGAATGCGAAGTCGATCGACGTTCAAATCGACGGCGTGCCGCCCGTAGATCAAGTGAAGTCCCAGGGTTGTTGGGCCGCGGCGCTCACAATGCTGGTTTCTTTTCAGCGCAAGCAATCGATCACGATTGAAACGGTCCTGGCCGAAGTCGGTTCACCCTATCCGGAGAAGTACCAGACAAACACGGGCCTTAAGCCCTCCGAGATCGCGCCGCTAAAAGAAGCTTTCCATTTGCGCGATGCGAGCATGGGAGCGATTACACCCGAATCACTGGCCCGGCGACTGTCTGAGCGTGGACCTTTATGGATTGTCGTCGACAAAAATCCGTCCCAGGATTTCTCCGCACATGCCCGAGTTATCACGGGAATAAAAGGGGACCTGGTCCGCTTCATCGATCCGGACGGGGGTGTCGAAGACACAGAGGAATTCACGATCCTGGTCCGTCAACTCAAAGAGCTCAGCGATGGCGTGCGCAGCGCGTTTGGGGGATACGCACCTCTGATCCTATCTGTTTAAAGCTCCCATCGGCTGGTTGATTTCTTAAGCCAACAAGAAATAGGGTAGTGCCCTAATTTGGAGTGCGCCAACCTGTCGGCGCTTTCGTCGCTGCGACCTGTCGCAGCAAGCCTATTAGCAAACCTGCGGCGTCGAGCCGCCGCGGGCGAAAGCGATGACAGGTCATCGCACTCCAAATTGGGGCGCTACCCGCGTTGAACTAATGGCAGCTATTTAACAACCACGCCGATGTTGGCGATCGTAGCGGTTTTGCTCATCGAAGGTACGGCGCAAACGTAAAGCACGATACCCGACACCGGAGCGCGCGCTTCAAACATTACCTTGCCAAGATAATCGGTGACGTAGCCGAGCTTCATCCCTTGCTCAACATAAGTTCCGCGTCGCACGAGTGGATAGAACATACCGGTTTGCTCGCTCGCCACCGTTACGATTTTTTCGATCCAGACCGGATGCTCGATAACGTTTGGCTCGCCCGCCAACATCTTCAGGTAGCGCATCACGTTCAGACAGCCATTAACTAAAGCGCTCACATCATCAGTCTCGACTGTGCCGGCGTATCCGGCTTCAGCGGTGATGGATGGTTTGCCGCGCGTCGTAGCAGTGTTCTCCAGGTAACGCGAAGCCTGCGGATCTTTCGACCGGTCCGTGGAGATGATGATGTGATCAAGACCGAAAGCGAGGACCATCTCCTTCGAAATCTGATCCTGCTTTTCGTTGCCGGTTTTGGTCCAGTAGCTGTAAGGCCGCAAGCTTTCGTCCAGATCGCCGCCGTGCAGATCGATCAGATGGTCGCATTGCTCTACTACTTGTTTGGTGATGATGTATGACGCGCGCTCAGTCTGCGTGCCGTCCATCTTGCCGGGATAAAAACGGTTCATACTTTTCTTATCAACCGGATTAACGTGCGGCACTTTCTGCTCGAACGACGGGATATTAATTAAGGGGACAATGATCACCGTGCCCGCGAGGTCTGCCGGGTTGAGCGTTCCGATTAATTTCTCGAGCGCGATGATCGAAGCATACTCGGTGCCGTGCGCACCGGAGACGAGTGCGAGCACCGGTCCTGGCTTGGCGCCATGAAAGACAGCGACGGGAATACTCAGTCCCGCGTCGCTGCCGGCCGGCACTTCGATCGTGCCCGTAGCTTTTTGCCCGCGAGCCGCCGTTGCCGTTCCGACTTTGAACGTCGCCCGGTCCGTTGTCTGAGCGACTGTCTGCGCGACGGCAGTCAAGCTAATGAAAATCATTGCGAGCGTGGGGGTCGTGATGTTGGGTCTTTTCATTGGATGTCTCCGAATGGTCCGCTCAATAATTTGAAGAGGCAAATTTGAAGCGGCAAGCTGCCGCACAGTGCGGAAAGGCTATGTCTTTCCGCGGTCAGCCGCAAGACGCGCCGATGTTCACTTTCGGTCTGGGTTTCGATATGTAATTGCGGACGGATACGCTTACAGAGAACACCGAGAGTGTCAAGATAGAAGATCGTGAAGCTGCCCTCGATGCCGAGGACGATGTGGCGATGCAGTTTGGGTCAGGCCAGCTTTGCACGAGAAGTCTTAAATCCCACCTGCGGCAGCTGGTGGATACTTCAGGTCCAGCCTACCAATGATTGATGTCGTTGTTTACTGAATCCCACCTGCGGGAGCAGGTGGATAGTTCAAGTTCGACCTACTAAGAGAGGTTAGGATTGGTCCTTTGAATCCCCTCAGCGGCAGCTGAGGGATGTTTCAAATGCAGCCTCGCTCGCAAGTTTTCAACGGGAATAGGCAGGCTTTGAACCCATCCACCTGCTCCCGCAGGTGGGAAACGACATCAAACATTGGTAGGCTGGACCTGAACTAACCACCAGCTGCCGCAGGTGGGATTTAAGACTTTTCGGGCAAAGCTGGTCAGACCCTCACTGTAATTCTCGACGGGCGGCGTCAAGCTGTTCTTGTTACATCTCGACGAGGCGTTGGATAGTAGGGATTGGTGACCGCAATTGTCAGGGCCTATCTGCATCCAGAGGAGTCACTTCGCTATTCATAGCGCAGGGCCTCGAGCGGATCTACTTGTGCGGCTCTCCGTGCCGGCAGCCAGCAAGCAGCTAATGCCACCAACGTCAACAGCGCCGCAATCGCAAGGAAAGTCAGCGGGTCAGTACTGCTCACCTGATAAAGCTGCTCGGACATTTGGCGCTGCCAGCTACTATTCGCGAAATATTGACTGGCCAAAAAGCGTTGCAATGCGTAACCGCCCAAGGCGCCAATGGCCAGGCCTGCCAGCACCAACTTCATCCCTTGCCAGATCACCAGTCGCAGGATGTTGGCAACTTGCGCGCCCAGCGCCATCCGTATTCCGATCTCGTTGGTGCGTTGCGTGACCGAGTAGGCCAACACGCCCGAAAGCCCGATGGCCGCGAGCAAGAGCGCTAAGCCGCCAAAGAAACTCAAGAGCCGCGCGGACATCCGTTCCTGTCCCAACGTGGCCTGTGCGCGCGCCGTTTGCGAGCTGACTTGCGTGACCGGCAGATTGCCGTCGAGTTCGCGCACGACTTGACGCACCGTAGTCGCGAGCGCGGTCGGATCGCCCGCTGTACGAACGGCGAAATACATCTCGCCGATGTTGTCGCCTTCCTGTTGCCACGGCATGTAGATCAGCGGCTTGAGCTCTTCGCGCTGGCTCATGTATTTGGTATCGGCGACGACGCCGACAATCTCGACTTCCTGTTTGCCGTCAATAACCGTTACGTGCTTGCCAAGTACCTCATCGTTGGGGAAGAACTGACGCCCGAAGGTTTGATTGACAATGGCTACTTTAGGCGCCCGCTGGTCATCTTGCGCGGTGAAGCTGCGTCCACGCAGCAAGGGGATTTCCATCGTCGCAAAATAATTCTCGCGCACCGCCTGCCGGTTGGTGATGTGCTTCTCGCCGGCAGTCATTTCCGTCTCGCCCGGCAGCAAGATGTCAAAGAACCAATTATCGTTCGCAATGAGCGCGACCTTCCCAAACGTCGCCGCGCGCGCGCCGGGCAGACGATCCAGTCGCGCGAAGAGCTGCTGATAGAACCGCAACAGCTGTTCATCCTTGTAGCCACTCTGCTCCGGCTGCAAGGTGAAGAGCAGCAGGTTCTCTTGATTGAAGCCAAGGTTGACACGTTGCAGATTGTAGAGCGTGCGGATAAACAGACCGGCGCCGACTAATAAGAGCAACGAGAGCGCGACCTGCGCGACGATCAGCCCTTTGCTGAGCCGCGAAACCCCGCCTGTCGTGCGCCGGCTCTGTTTGAGAGAGGTCGCCAAATCCAACCCGGTCGCGCGCCACGCCGGCGCTAAGCCGAACAGCACGCCGGTCAAGAGCGATACAGCCACCGTGAACGCGAGCACTCGCCAATTGAGACTGAGGTCAACCTCGCTTGGTAGGATACCCGTGTTTTTGTCGGTCAACGCCACGAGTGCGCGCTTGCCCCAGAGGGCGAAGAGCACACCGACTGCGCCGCCCAACGCCGCGAGCAACACACTCTCAGTCAGTAGTTGGCGCACCAGACGCCAGCGCCCCGCGCCGACCGCGAGCCGTACGTTGATCTCAGCGCCGCGCAGCGCTGCTCGCGCCAGCAGCAGGTTTGCCACGTTGGCGCAGGCAATCAGCAGCACGAGCGCTACGACGATAAACAAACCGTAGATCGCGGTTGAATACCCTCTGCGCATATCAAGCATCCCACGGCTGCCGGATTCCGCGATTAAGCGGGGGTAATCTTTGGGCTCGAGTTGCGCTGGTTGATTCGCTTTGCGCGGCGGCGGCATGAGCTCCAACGCGGCGGCTTGAAAAGCTCCGTTCAAGCTGTCGCGCGCTTGCTCATTGGTCGCGCCCGGTTTGAGTCGCCCCATCAAATTCAGCCACCAGACGCCAGGCCTTTTCGCAGTGCTCAATCTGCTGTTTTCACCCTGCAGCAACGGCTCTGAGGCAAGCGGGATCGCGATGGCGGGATGAAAATCCACTTGGGTTACGTCGGTGAAGGCAGGTGACGTGACACCGATGATGGTGAATGACTGCTTGTTGAGTTTGAGCGGCCGGCCAATCACGGCGGGATCGGCGCCGAAGCGCTCCTGCCAAAACTGATGGCTGAGGACGACCACTGGCGTTGCGCCTGGCTTGTCATCTTCGACCGTGATCGCGCGTCCCAAACTCGGTTGAACTTTCAGCCCCGCGTAGTAGCCGCCTGACACGGCTTGCCCACTGATCAATTCTGCTTGCTGGTCCACCACTGCGGTCAATTCACGTATCGGGGCGAAGGCAAAGAGGTCGCTCAGCGGGCCATCCGGCGCCGCGGCGTTCATCCTTTCGAAGACCTCGTAGCGAAACAGCGACAGCGTCTTCAGGTCCGGTGGACCTGGCACGTGCGAGGTACCGCTCATCCCACTGGTCCTGAATGGGCGTCCGGCTTGCCATTCAAATAGCACCAGGCGCTCCGGATCGGCAACCGGCAAGGTCTTCAGCAGCACGGCATCCACTACGCTGAACAACGCCGTGTTGGCGCCGATGCCCAGTGCGAGCGAAAGCACGGCGACCATCGTGAAGCCTTTGCTCTTGATTAGCATTCGTGCCCCGAAGCGCAAGTCTCGCCACAGATCTCGGAAGAGGTTTATCCTCGTGGCTCCACTTGCTCCAAATTCCAGCGGTTCACGGCTGACCGGTCGTTCGATCTTATTAAGTTCCTGCGCTAACAGGTCGCTCTCATTCAACTGGGCCAGCGTCTTGAGCCTGGCATCTGCTTCCGTAATTCCTCCGGTTAGCAATTCCTCGTAGCAATCCTCAAGGTACTGCGTCAGCTCATCGACGATCTCGGCCTCGCGCGTGGGCGCCAATCGCAACCCGGCCAGTCGTTCACTAATCTCTTTCTTCCAGTCAGGCATGATTCGTCACCTCACGCTGGATTAATCCCCGCCACAAGATCAAGCGCGGCGACAAAGTCTTTCCACGTGCGCCGCTGTTCCGCCAGGATCTTTCGACCTGATATGGTCAATGTGTAATACCTGCGCCGGCGTTCGCCCGCTTTTTCTACCCAACGGCCCTTAATCAAGCCGCGTTTCTCCAGACGCGCAAGCAGTGGATAGAGCGACGCAATGTGAAATTGCAACACACCCTGGGAGCGCTGCTCGATTAACTTCCCAATCTCATAGCCGTGGCGGGGCCGATCCTCCACCATGGCCATGATCAGCATTTCCGTGCTGCCTCTTTTGAGATCCCTATCAAGCATACAAGCCGTCTCCATATATGGCTGCGCCATATATACGCCGAATGGAAGCTCAAATCAAGATCTTTATGAGTCTGATTAGACTCAATACGGTTCTAAGAGGCGCCTCAGCGATAATCCGAATACTCGATTGCCATCATTGATAAATTACGCTCTCTTTCGCATGGTGCTCGCTTCTTGAGGTAGAATGTCGACCAATCAGAACGTCCACGTTGAGCCTTCATTACTCAGACCAGATGGCAAACACCAGTCACGTTGAGCTCATTAAGAAAGGGTCGGTGATCTGGAACGCATGGCGCGACGCAAATCCTGACGTAATGCCGGATCTCAGCGGCGCAGACCTCCTCTACCTGGAACTTGCCAGGGCAGACCTCAGCAAAGCAAACCTGGGCAGTGTAGACTTCAGCTATGCAAATCTGATCGGCTCAAACTTCAGTAATTCAAATGTCAGCGGAGCGGTTTTTGTCGGAGCAAACCTCGATGGAGCGGACTTCACGGGAGCAGATGGCAGCGATGCGGATTTCAGCAAAGCTAATCTCACTCGCGCATATCTAAACAGCGGACGCTTTGGTAATGCGTATCTCGCCGATGCATTCCTCAATCAGGCCAACCTCACGGATGCGGATCTCAATGGAGCAGTCCTCCGTGGTGCGCGGCTGGACGGCGCAAATCTCAGCGAGGCCGATCTCACGGAGGCTGATCTTCGTAGATCAAACTTAAGCGGTGCGAACCTGAGTGAGGCATTTCTTTACGGGGCAAACCTAAATGAAGTAGATCTAACGGAAGCGGACTTCACCCAAGCGAGGATTGGGGCAACAACATTCGGTGATACTAACCTGAGTACCGCCAAAGGACTCGATACCGTAGAGCATTTTTCTCCTTCCACAATTGGCATTGACACGCTGTTCAAATCTGACGGCAAGATACCGGATGCATTTCTTCGTGGGGCCGGAGTGCCGGAAGACTTCATCACTTTCGTACCTTCGTTAGTTGGGCGGGCGATTGAGTTTTACTCATGCTTCATTAGCTACAGCCATCAAGATGAGGGGTTTTCCCGACGCTTACATTCGCGAATGCGAAGCGAAAATCTTCGTGTTTGGTACGCACCTGAGGACTTGAAGGGTGGCAGAAAACTTCACGAAGAGATCTTTCGCGCAATTCAGGTGCACGACAAGCTACTCCTGGTTCTTTCCGAGGACAGCATGAAAAGCGAATGGGTTATTACCGAAATTCGCAGGGCCGGGAGAGTCGAGCGAGAAGAGAATCGACGCAAGTTATTTCCCATCCGGCTCGTTGATTTTGAAGCCATTCAAAAGTGGGAATGCTTTGATGCTGATAGCCACAAAGACCTTGCTGCTGAGTTGCGCGAGTATTACATACCGGACTTTTCGACCTGGAAAGACCACGACGCCTTCGAGCGAGAGTTTGCGAAGCTATTGTCCGCTCTGAAAGCTGAACAAGTTGAAGGTTGAGGTACTGGCGTTCCTACAGGGTCGAACCCCGACTCCTCGGGGTCGCTGCCGTGAAAGAGACGCGCTTTAGGATAATACTAAAGAAACTGCTTCTTTGAATTTCATCTCAATCCGTTTTCAGAGTCTGATCGAGTTTACGGATAAACATGACAAAGTCAGTGCCAATGGCCTGGCACACCTCACGTAGTTCCAGTATGTCCAACCTCCGCTCTCCGCTTTCGTACTTTGAGACGAAGGTTTGATCGCGGGCGAGACGAGTTGCAAGGTCGCTCTGAGTCAATCCGGCATCGACTCTTACGCTGCGCAATAAGACGAGTAGCTTCTTTTGCTGGTCAAGGAGAATATTCTTTTTCACCGACCACGTTATATGTGGAACTTGACCGATATGCGAAATCGCATATCGTTAACGCTCCTAATGCAGTTGCGCCAAGTGATATGCGAATCGCAAACGAAAAAGGATAAGGCTCTTAATCATGTAACCGCCGGCTCGATTGACAGGAGAGCAATATGCCCAAGTTCAGTTATCGCAAAAGACTGTTTCTAGCTCCTGTTTCAACCGGCCACACGTCGCACATATTTGCTGAGGCGGAATCGACCAGAGGCGGAGTGTACAAGTGGGGGCATTACATGTTGACGATCGCGGATTGTCGTCGCCGCGTTGAACTCGAATTCTTCCTCGGGACCGCCCGCGCAAGACGTGCGAGTTTGGCGAGAATTGATTTGCTGATTAAGCACTTGGACCAGTTTCGGACGGCGCTGCCAGATGAGGTTGGTCTGATCGAACAATATGATGCAAAGCAGAAGGCCAAGCCTCAAAAGTCAAACAAAGCCTTAAGGCGGAGAACAGTTTCAGGTGAACGAATAAACGAGAGAACCGCATCGGCGAGCATTTGAAAAAGCCCTGGCCGCATTTCCAGCACCAAAGCCGAGACTGCCGGCGTGCAGTTTCCCCGCTCCGCCGCGGTTAACCGCCCTGACTTAATGACGAATTGTCGAGCACAGGAGATTAACCTCGATTCTTAATTGCTTCCTGAAACTGAGCTTCGTACTGAGTAACGGTGCTGATCAGGCTTGCATCATCCTTGAACTTTGTCTTCATGAGCTCAAAGATTTCCCGACCGCGTGGATCGGCGAGTTTGGTTATGAGGACTACGTTGTTGAAAATTCCGCTCAGGTCGTTTTCAGCCATTGATCTCTTGAAGCGTTCAAGCAGAAGCGGATATGCAGCTTGCCGCTTTCCCAGTGATGCAATCGTGTCGACTGCAAAGACACGAAAGTCCCAGACCGGCGGAACCGGCAGCCTCCAGCGATGCAGCTTCGTGTCAGCCAGAGCCTTGTAAGCGATGTTGAATCCGCGCGGATCGCCCAGATGTTTCAGTCCCACCAGGGCGCTAATCAAGCTTTGATTTTTCCAGGACGGTTTGTCTACCAATTTAGCGAGAGCTTGAAACGCCTTGGGACTTTTGCTTCGGCCCAAAGCAGTGGCGGCTGCATTGATTACCCGATCGCTCTCGTCGTCAAAGAAGCTGAGATACAGGTCGGCGTATTGCGAGTCTCCCGTCATCCCCAGGAAGTTGATTGCGGCGGCGCGATTCCAGGACTTCTGGTTTCTGATCACAGCCAGCAACATCGCGATCGTCGCGTCATCCAACCTGGCCGGGCCCGGTGCGGAAGCCTGGACCAGCAAACCCTGAAGCAGCCCGAGTGCTGACTGCCGCAGACGCCAATAATTGTTACTAAGAATGCTCTTGCGAAATCCGTCAACGATTCGGGCCTTGTCGCTCGTCGAGGTTCTGTCCTCTTTTGCAATCCTAACCAGCTCATTCATAGCCCCGCGCTTGCCCAGCACATCTCGATCGTTCTCAAGTTGATATAGAAGTTCGTCGAGTGACTTTTCAAATTTAAGCTCCTTGATCCAGGAGCTCTCGTAGTCAAAGTTAACCAGCTTCGGCTGCGTCTCGATGGCAAAGACAAAAACGTTCTCGGCTTTCGGCAGGAGCCGAACGGTCTCCAGGTGATTGTCTATTTCGATTTCAACCTTGCCCTCGAAGAACTCGACCTGTGGGTATTCATCATTCGGATCCAGCTTCTGGTTTTGCTTTACCGTGATTGTCAGTTGTTTCGATGCATCGTCGTATTTTTTGCTTACCTCAAATACCGGATGGCCCATTCGATAGAGCCACTGATCAAAGAACCAATCCATCGATTGGCCCGTAGCTTCGGTAATCGCCTTGCTGAAATCCGCAGTCGATACAGACTTGCCGGCGTTCGACTTAAGGTAGTGACGAATTGTTTTCCACCAATTGTCCTCGCCCAGATGCTTCCGCAGCATGTGTAACACCAGCGCGCCGCGGGTATAGGAATAATTGTCGCCCGTGAATTCGGTGGCGTCAGCATAGTTGCTGGTAACAATGGGATGCCGAACTCCGGAATTCCAATCAGCCAGGTAGGTGGCTTGATCACCCAGGATTTGCCACAAGAGAAACTCGTCATGTCCGTTCTTGTGCTCGTTGAAGAGGCCGTCAAAGTAATGCGCGAAGCCTCTATTCAGCCAGACGTGGGACCAGTCCCCAGCTGCTAAATAGTTTCCGAACCATTGATGCGCAAGCGTCTCTCCTTCCAGTCCATCCCAAAGATAGAAATACTCGGCGTGAATCCGATCGTCATCGATCATGTTCTCGCTTTGCACGGCTAGCGTATTGGCGCCGAAGCCCCAGGGAAGGTCCTGAACAAACACCTGTGAATAGCTCTGGTACGGATAACGCGCGCCTGTAACTTCAGAATAGAACCTGATCATGTCCGGTAAACGCACCACCGTCGCTGCGACCGCATCTCTTTCATTTCGATAACCAAAATTGTGAAGCTTTATCCCGTCGTAACTCTGTTGCACTTCAACGTATTCACCGATCACCACGGAAGTCAGATGATTCGCGTAAGACCTTTCGGCGACCCAATGAAACGTCCGCGTTCCGTCCGAATTCTCTTTGGTTGTTAGCAGCTGACCGTTTGAAAGAGCGGTTAGTTGTTTATCGACAGTCAACCGAATGTCAGTTGTGCGCAGATCCCCGGGTGCGTCATGTCCGGGGAACCAATAACGATTCGCTTCAGGATCGCCGTTCGACCAGATCTCTTTCGGTCTGAGGGGATCATTTGAGGTTGGTCCAAAGAACCGCAACCCTTTTCCATTGCTGCCGTTGAGATTTGCAGTATCGGTAAGGTTGACCCAATTGGTCCCGTAATTGATCTTGATCGTGACGTCCTTATTCGGAGCGTAAGCACGATTGAGCGCGATGATCAGATTGTCATTTTTGTCGCTTCCGTCGTACTCGAAACCTAGGGTCTCGTTTTCTAAAGTGATCGAGTTAATGGTCAAGTGAGCAGCATCCAGCGTTATTTTCGTGATGGCCTCTAACGGCGCAAAGGTGATTGAGGCGACGCCAAAAGCCTGTTTTCTGGTCCAATCGAAACGTAGATCCAGCGCCAGATGCTTAACGTCGATCTTTCGCGAACAGATCGGCTTAGGCGGCGCCGGTTTTTTCTTTTCGACGACGGGAGATTGTGAAGCAAGCTGCGGTTTGATCGGCGCCCCTGAAACCACACTTGCTGCGGCGATCAGTGATAGAAAAAGGACGCTCGCAAGCCTTCGCGTTGAATTCATAAGACTCCTCTAAAGAATTTCTCGTTGGCAGCCCGATTTTCACAGGCTCACTGGGGATTGGATCTGCTGCGGTTACAGGACGAGAAGCGGCAGGTACTTTTCTTCAATGATTCTTAAGTGATGCTTTTGATGGCCCACAATCGCAAATCCATAAGCCAACGCCGACATTTGATTGCCGTTGATTACCAACGATCGCAGCTCCGCTTCGTCGTCAAATGATTCAAACAACCCGCCGGTAACTCTCCGTAGGAGCTTCAACTCGTTGACTATTCTTTCGAGACTGCGACCCTTTGTACTTACGTTTGCGGCAAACAGATCCTGATCAAAACCCGGCAGCTCGGTCTTGTCGTTCCGGCCTATTCGTAGGGCTCGATAGGAAAGGACATGCTCGGCGTCAATCAAGTGCTGAAAGATTTCCTTTATCGTCCACTTATGATCTGCGTAAGTGACATCTTCCAGCTGTTTGAGTTTCTCGAGCGGCAGGTTTTCAAGTTCAGTCACTGATTGGTTCAGCGCGTCGAGAATTTCGACGTCGTCTACGCGGTCGATGTAACGGTCAAAGTAACAAGGCGGTTGGTCGATATCCGACTTCCACATGCGGCATGGCCTCCAATTGCTTTACTTAATGCGGATATTAGTTTGACGAAGTGTAGGAGAATAGAACCGGCTTAACGTCGGCGAGAGGCTTACGTGATGACTATCTTGCGATATGCCTTGGGAGTAACTTTGACAAACTCTTTGAAGCAACGAATAAAGTGACTCTGATCGGCAAAGCCGCAGGCCGCGGCAATTTCAGTCAAACTGGGTTTCCGATTACGAAGCATAGCTAAGGCTTTTTCAACCTTGATCCTTCGGATGTATTCGCTGAAGCCACAGCGGAAGTATCGCGAGAAATCTCGCGAGAGGTGGGCAGGGTGAAGTCCAAGCTGGTCGGACAAGTCTTTCAACGAATGTTTTTGATCGAAACTGTCATGCAGGATCTCTTCTATTCTCATTACCCAGACCGGCTTGTTTGAAGCCGCGGCGGTTTCCACCCCACGCATGGTTTCGAATGCCTGCAGCAGGAGAGCGTCGATTGTCAGACTCGAGCTGTTGTCCAACACCTTTGCTTCGCGGTAGATGCGATAAAAGAACAATCTGACTTTCGGGTTAAGCACGTTAGAACTGCCGGGCATTTGCTCCGGATCAATTTCAGCTCGGCGGCACCAGTCGAGTGTTAGCTCAAGTTGAAAATGGCGCGAGAGTCCACCAGCTTTGGCGTTGCAATGAGGGTCGTGATGATTATGAAAGAGCAGAGTGTCCGTCGAACAATCTATGACGCCGCGCTTGTTAATCTCGCGACAATTTCCCGCGGTGACCAGGGCGAAATAGGGATGCTCGTGATAATGCCAATCGATAAACTTGTAGTCATATTCCGTTTCGCTGGCGGTGATCCCATCGAGCGAAATCGTTCGCAGCATCTGTCCCTGAAATTGGCTCATCTTCGGCTGATTCATGGTCCCACATTTCTTAAGCCGCAATAACTCGGAACGCGCATTGTGTTCCGTTCGATTACTTTGACCTTGAGAGCAGACCTAGAGTACTCCATCCTGCCAGCCAGGCTAAGAGGCCTCAGGAATTCGCCTGTCGAGATTAAAAACATTTAGCGGCCGAAAATAGAATGGATTTAACGTCTGCCTCAAATGCCCGGATGTTCGCTTGCGGGCGCCGATCCCGTACGTAGTTCATTCTCGGCCGCAGATGAACACGGAGTAATGCAGATCTGAAATTCGGATTCATCCAGATCCCTTATATCCGCGTTCATCTGTGGCCTAAAATCTAAATCGTTCCAAACCGTACGACTCCGGGTACGCTATGTTCCTACCTACCTCAATAGCTGAAAGATCTTCAACAGCAGCCAGTACGGCAAGAAAAAGTAGGTAGTTCGCTAAAACTGAGACCACGGCCTGGCGCCGTGGTCCACTCACGTTGGTCGCTAACAGAGGCGGGCCGAGATTTTTGGTGATGTCACGGGCTCGTCCCGTGGAGTGTTCACGCTTCATGCTGGCGGCAGGCGGCAACGTAAAACACCACGGGGCCAGCCCGTGGAGTTTACTTCCACTCGCCGACGAGCACGAACGGGGCCCAGTAGAAAGGGGCGCTATATTTTTTGCTGGAGATCACGGAGAGCTGCGCTCCACGAATCGCGTCGGATGGAGACGGGTTTGGTCCCAGCAGGCGCTGATAAAAGTCGGTCATCAATTCAGCTGTCGGTTTATCCGCGACCGACCACAACGTCACACCGACCGTGGTTGCGCCCGCGTACATGAACGCTCGGCTCAAACCGATCACGCCTTCGCCACGCTTTACCTTACCAAGTCCCGACTCGCATGCCGAAAGCATCACCAGCGGGGCGCAAGCTTGAGATTGAAGACTTCACTTGTCCTCAGATAGCCGTCGTCGTCGCTCTTGTTTCCCACCAGCGACAACACCAAACCACTAAACTGTGGTCGCATAGCGTCGAGTACGCCGTGCGTAGCAACGTGAAGTACCCGATAGCTTTGGATGTCGCGAGCTTTCAGATCAGCCTCGTTGGCGCTCAGGTCGAGCCACAAATCTCCCTGCGAGCCGGACGCTTTAGCCAACCGTCCAATCTGTTCAGCTTCGATCCTGGTTCCGGCTAAGCGCGGCAGCGGAATACTCGACTGCGTCGCCTGACCAGTTGCATCCTTCACGGCGCTACCGAGCCCGAGGCTTCTGGTTACTTCAACCCGACTGTTGGCAGCTGCCGTTTGCAATCGCGCGTCGCTCGCACTGAAAACAGGATCGGCGACCAGCAAAACATTCCGTCCAGCGCTGCGCTTTTGATCTCGCACGGCAGCTGTAACTGAGGCCGACGGTGCGTAACTTACTTTGTTCGTTTTGATCAGGTAATCGAGTGAGCTGTAGTCGCCGGCGCGATCTGTTGTGACTAACGCTTCGAAGGGAACGAAGTTCAGCGCGCCATCAGCCACAATAACTAAGCGACGGTTGCCAATCATGGCTGCGGCCGGGGCCAAAGCAACTTTGTAGAGCGCGTATGAAGCGCGGGAAAAGGCTTCGGTGTTTGTGGCTGGTGGTGCGGTACTGAGACCAAGTCCTCTCTGTTGATCTTCTGTTGGCACGTCAATTCCGACATTGCGTCGTTGCAGTTTCGCCGGGATCAATTGGGCACGCAGATCCATTGCCAGCTGGTCCACGATCGCACCGGCCGGTAGTTTGAAGAGAGCAGCGTTCTGGCGAGTGATAACCCACAGGTAAGAACTTTTCTCACCAAGGCTGTACTCGAGCAGCGCTGTCTGATCATCCAAAACTCGTCGCTGAACTTCCTCGAGCGTTAAAGCCCGCGTATGGACCAGCGAGTTTAAGCGCGGGCTGGCGGACTTTATCTGGTTCTCAAGACTCTCAAACTCCACGGCGAGGCGTTCGAGCTCGGCTTCCAAGTCGGTGAAGGTTTGTTTCGGCGTTTCACTTGCAATCGAAACACCTGTCAGTTGCGTTCCGATCAGTTGCTGGTTCGCCAGATTCTCGCTGCGGCGCTTGATAAGGTCTGGCGGAACTCCAGCCGAAATCTCTGCGTGGCCGTCAGCCAATACGTCCAGTAGCGAACGCGCGCGCGCCTGTTCTGAGATGCGAAAGCCTTCGGCGCTGAATCGCAATGAACTTCCGGTTGAAGCCGTTGGATCGTTTCCCTTGCCGGTCATCGCCATCTCGGCGTTCAAAGCCGCAGCTTCCTCAAAAACCTGTCTGGTGGTGGAGAGAAAAGTCGTGCGTGCTTCATGACCGCGGATACTTCCTTCAATTACTGTCTCGATGTCCGTCAGCGCGTCGCGATAAGCATTTTGGGCGTCAGCTCGTAGCTTTGCCGCAGTCTCTTGCGTTTGACCGGAAGCATGTGCCGCAAGTCGATCAATGGGATCCGTATGTGTTCGCAATTGCGTTGTCGGCGCGCGCTCAGACAAGGCCCACAGAGTTCTACCCAAACCAGCCTTCGCAGCCCACTCCAGATCAGTTCGACGATCGCGACGCGCGAGTTGAATTGCTTCGTTGTAGCGGATGCGGGCGGCGGCCAAATCGCCTTTGCGAAACAACACGTCTCCCAGGTTGGTGGCTGCTGCAACACGGAACCGCGTAGCTTCCTGGCCTCGCGCAGCTGACGAGGATGCCGCAGTCAGCAAATCTTTGAAGTCTGATTCGGCAGTATTGTTCTGGCCCAACAGATAATCAGCTCGGCCTTCTCCGAGTTTGTTTCTTGAATAGGCAAAGAATGTTCTGTGCCGAACGATGTCTGGTGAATTAGGCGGCTGAGATGCTTGCGGTCCGAACTGAGCGAAAACTCCCTTCGCCTCGGTGATGTTGTCCAGCAGCAAATAGGTTTCGCCGATCTTGCTTATCATCAAACTCGCGTTAAGAGTTTCTTTATTCGCCACAAATGCCTGACGCGCGCCCTGGAAGTAGCCGAGTGCAACCTCATATTGCCCTTCTTCCAAATACAGATCACCGAGGGCATCGCTGGCGACACCGATTCCATTCATATCGCCGGAACTCCTGTAAGACTTGAGCGCCTCAGACAAAGGAGCGAGCGCGGCGTAAAACTTGAGGTGGGCGAGCAGGTTTCGGCCTTCTTCCAGCTTATCCCTGGCAGCTCCCTGACCGCCGGGACTTCGGGTGGGCGTTGGTTGTGTGACAGGACCAACAACGAGGTTGAGTGGTTTGCACACCTCGTTCCATCTGAATGTGCCCGTCACGCCAAAACTGCCGGCCATGATTCCGGTCAGCGTGCGATCGATTGAATAAGTGCCGTCCGGCCGCACTTCCGAGGCGCGGAGGTTGACGTGTTGCCGATCACCGCCGCTCATTTTGATTACGCTTGGCGAAGTGTTCTCGAGATCCAACGATTGATCTCCGACAATGCCTCCCAGCCCGACTACAACCACGTGCAGCGTTGTTGTCTCACCGCGCAGCAGGTTCAGCTTGGGCGCGGACAAATTGATGCCAATATTTCGAAATGGACACTGCATTCCCACGCCGTTCTCTCGAGCTTCGATATTAGTTGGTCCCGGAGAATCGGTCGCATTTCGCAGGACCAAACTTCTGGGCGACTCAGCCAGAGGCGGCATAGTTTTTCCGCCAATCTTCACATAATCCTGCGGCGAGAAGATGCCGTTGCCCGGGCCCTTGATCTGAATCAATCGGCCTTCTTGACCGCCCGTGGGGATGGTGAATTGTGAGGGAGTCGGCGGTGGTGTCGCGGCTATCGGAATAGTTGTCGTAGCTACGGCCTGACCTCGTTGCAAAAGGGAAATGTTCTTTGAGTTCGAGTTGAGTGGGCGAGGAATGCTCCAGCTGAATTTCTCATCTCCGACCGGCGTCTGCTGCCCTTCGATTACGAGCACATGGCGTTTGAGCTCAGCGAGGTTCTGGGCGCGCTCGGCATCATTCTGTCCGTTCGGTTCGGTGGTGACAGTGCCTGAGATCGTATCGCCCGCAGCCATATCGTCCGGAAGATTTACTCGGATCACGCCCTGCGGCGTCGTGAAACTCGCGGTGTAAAGTCCGTTAGCAGATTTGAACTCAACCTGATACCCCCCAGCATTCTGCGCCCCCGCACGCGGCGCGAACGGAGTTTGAGTCGCGATCAGAATGAAGGCAATTGCCATCAAGGCCGCACCGGCAACGCGCGCGAGCAAAGCTGACGTACTTCTAAAGGCTGAGACGATTCTATTTGTTATTCTCATGGACTCCATTGTCATGGACTCTCGGCCAAACAAGTCTGTTGATTAGCTCTGACGATTCCTCGTGCTTGAACTCTAGATTGCGTAAGCACTGTTCAGCCGGGAATCTCAGCACGGTGCGTAAGTATCCTCCTTTGGTTTAGACCGGGCAAGAGAACAAAAAAACCTGATAGTGGTACGTTTTGAGTTAGTCCATCTTATTCTCACCCGGTTTCAACCGGGTGACCAACGATTCCTGATGTCTTGAACCGTTTCAACGGTTTACCTTTGTTCGGCTAACCTGAAACCGTTGAAACGGTTTACGCTACTCATGGCAGTCTTTTACCACCGGGCTGAAGCCACGGTGTGAAGGAGAGTAAAGACCGAAAACGTACCACTTTTCGTTTTCGTCTCTCGACGACGCAACCCTTGCCTAACTGCGCGAGCTGGAAACTTGTGGTTGGGTTGCGCCTTGGCTTGGCACGGGCCTGGCACACCGCGCGAAAACGAATAAGTTGAACAGGTGAATCTTTCAATAAATCGCAATCAAACCGTAAGCATTCGAAGGGCGGAGAATGATTCTATGCAAGTGTAGCTGTGAAAAAAATGCGGCCTAAAAACGGCGAAGCACAATGAGCAACCCGTGGCTTGCCGGAAAACATTCTTAGTCCCGTGGGGACGAAATGTTTATAGACAATGCGCCCAACATAACTGGCAAGCTCAGTAGGAGCGAAATGTATCAGGTGAGTCATATTTCGCTCCTATAAGGAGCTGGGATCGATGGCTTGGGCGGTTGCTATGAACTTCCGGCTCGTACGGAGCCAAGCAGTTGCGACGGGTGTCTGGCGTACTTTTCCTGCGACCTGCGACACTCTGATCTCAGCACACAAAAACGGGGCACTGCCAAAAAGAAGGAGCAAAATTGACCACATATGTCCTTGGTATTCAGGAGCTCGACAGATCAAAGTTAATGGTGGTTGGCGGCAAGGGCGCTAATCTCGGCGAACTGTCCAGAATCAGGGGCATACAGGTGCCGGATGGCTTTTGCGTTACCACCAAAGCGTATAAAAAAATAACCGAGCATGATTCGAAGCTTAACAGCTTGCTGGATGCATTAACGCGTCTTCAGGCCGGAGATAGAGGAAATATCAGCGAGATCAGTGCAAAGATCCGTGAGGCTATCGAAGGGATAATCCTTCCTCAGGATATAGCAGAAGCGATTGCGGGGTATCTCAAAGAAGTTGGTGAAAAAGATGCCTTTGCTATACGGTCCAGTGCCACAGCGGAAGACCTGCCAACATCATCTTTTGCAGGCCAGCAGGATACCTATTTGAACATTATCGGAAAGGAAGCGATCCTAAAGCACATCAGCAAGTGCTGGGCGTCGCTGTTTACCGAGAGGGCCGTAACCTACCGCTTTCAAAACGGCTTCGACCACCGCAAAGTCCACCTGGCTGTAGTTGTTCAGAAGATGGTCTTCCCTCAGGCGGCAGGAATTTTGTTTACCGCCGATCCCGTTAACTCAAATAGGAAAGTGTTATCCATTGATGCCAGCTTCGGACTAGGTGAGGCCCTGGTCTCCGGCCTGGTGAATGCTGACAACTATAAAGTTTGTGACCGCACGATCATCGATAAGAGGATATCCACCAAGAGACTGGCTATTTATGCCTCAAAAGATGGCGGTACGAAAGAACAGGAGATCGAGCCTCAGTGGCAGAACAGGCAGGCGCTGACCGATGAGCAGATCTTAGAGCTTGAGCACATAGGCCGCACAGTCGAAGGACATTTCGGCAGCCCCCAGGACATCGAATGGTGTTTGGTTGATGATACATTTTATGTTGTCCAGAGTCGGCCGATCACTACTCTATTCCCAATCCCCGAAGCGAATGATCAAGAGAATCACGTTTACATATCTGTCGGTCATCAACAAATGATGACAGACGCCATGAAGCCATTGGGATTGTCTTTTTTCCTGTTAACAACACCAGCACTCATGCGTATTGCCGGTGGAAGGTTATTTGTTGATATTACACCTATGCTGGCTTCACCTGCCGGCAGAGACACCATGGTAAATGTTCTGGGAAAATCCGATCCGATCATAAGAGACGCACTTACAACCATCTTAGAGCGTGGGGATTTCATAAAATCGCTACCGGACGATAAAAAAGAATCAGGTCCCGGTAAAAGCGATAAAGCTGTGTCGCCTCCGAATTATCAAGCACTAAACGATTACGATCCAACCATCGTTTCTGATTTGATTAAGACCAATCAAACCTCGATCGAAGCGCTAAAAGAAAACATCCAAACGAAATCAGGATCGGATCTATTTGATTTTATCCGGGAAGATATTCAGCAATTAAAGAAGACCAACTCTAATCCACAGAGTTTTGGTGTGATTATGACCGGTATGAATGCTTCCTCATGGATCAATGAAAAAATGAACGAATGGTTAGGTGAGAAAAATGCGGCAGACATAATTTCTCAATCTGCGCCAAACAATATTACTTCGGAAATGGGTCTGGCACTGTTGGATGTAGCAGATGTGATTCGTCCTCATCCGGAAGTAATTGAGTATTTATCCCGAAGCGTCGAGATCAAAGACGACAGCTCTTTGGATGAGTTGGTCAAGCTGGAAGGTGGACCAGAGGCCCGAGAAGCCATCGATGCATATCTCGACAAATACGGAATGCGATGTGCCGGAGAAATCGATATTACTCGAACTCGCTGGAGCGAAAAGCCAACGACACTGGTCCCCTTGATTCTCAGTAATATCAGGAACTTTGAGCCTCATGCCGGCAGTCGGAAATTCGAACAAGGACGACAGGAATCTTTGAAGAAAGAACAGGAGTTATTAGATCGATTGCAGCAATTGCCGGATGGTGAACAAAAAGCGAAAGAAACAAAACGAATGATCGACCTGGTCCGGAATTTCGCCGGTTACCGCGAGTATCCAAAATACGGAATCGTTAGTCGCTACTTTGTTTATAAGCAGGCTTTACTGAAAGAGGCGGAACGACTCGTTCAAGCCAACGTTATTCAGGAAAAGGAAGATATCTACTACCTGACTTTTGAAGAACTTCGCGAAGTCGTACGCACAAACAAACTTGATTACCAGATCATCCGCAAACGAAAAGACGAGTACCAATCATATGAAAAATTGACCCCGCCACGCGTGATCACGTCTGATGGTGAAATCATTTCAGGTAAGTACAAACGGAGAAATCTTCCGGCCGAAGCTCTTGTAGGTCTGGCGGTTTCTTCCGGAGTAATTGAGGGACGGGCACGTGTCATCTTAAACATGGAAGCTGCTGATATAGAAGATGGAGACATATTAGTCACCTCTTTTACTGACCCGAGCTGGACACCTTTGTTTGTGTCCATAAAAGGCCTGGTCACCGAAGTTGGTGGACTGATGACCCACGGAGCAGTTATCGCCCGTGAATATGGCTTACCCGCAATTGTCGGAGTGGAGAATGCGACCAGGCTGATCAAAGACGGACAGAGGATCAGGGTGAATGGAACCGACGGGTATGTAGAAATACTAAATTGAGATGGGGCTTTGCTCGAAAAGTCGTCTTTACCCGTCCGCTTCGCGGACTGCGAACCAAAGGACTTTTCGGGCAAAGCCTCCGATTCGCGAGGCATCATCTCTTCTGTCGCAAACAACCAAGGTATTCATGGAAGGCCAGCAGATGATCGAGACTGTTCTCATAAGCATAAAGGGTGGCTTGATAGACAGTGTGATAGGCCGCCATCGTTCGCCCGTCGTTTACAATCTTCGCTATTGCCGCGAACAGAGCCGCCCGTGATTCGTCCCTGCCCGGTCTCGTCAGTTTCGCGAGGTTGTTAGTCTGCCCAATCTTCAACCGATCCATCAGCTTTATCAACTGCCTGACGAACGGCTCGATCTCGTACCGCGTGGTTGTGAGCAACACCAATCGTCTGATCTCGTCTTCAGGCAATGCTAGCGGCTCAAGCTCAGAGACTACGGCCCATCTTGATGACTGACTTCCCATTCTCACGTACCTCAATGTACGCCAGAGCTCCGAGATGTCTACAGACTATGAGTGACAATTTCAGCAAGGCTACTACAAAGATTGCGTCAAGTTTGTGGGAAATGAAAACAAGCGGTTGCGACCTGAAACGAGAATGCTTCGTTGTGCTTGAACGCGAAGCCGCCATTGAGCCCGAGGCACGGAAACATTCGTGCAGGTTTTAGTCCGCGGAGCGGCCGAAAGCATAAAGCCTGGGGCGTGAGCCCCAGGGACAAGGTGAAAAACGAGTGTTTGAGCCCGCGAAGCGGGCGACGGACGTTACGGATTACAAAACGTGAATCTCAATGATTCGACTGTCGCCTGCTCCGCGGGCTCTGATAATTTTTAACTACGGTTCCTGGGGTTGCGCTGCGCTCCACCCCAGGCTTTACGCTGACACCGCTCCGCGGGTTTGCAGAGTTCCGCTTCGGGATTTCAGAGACCGCTTCCGGTGTTCATGAGGGAGCGAAACGAGAACAAACCCGCTGTCAATTAATCTATCCAGCTTTGCATGGCTAACTTTGCTAGAGTCACCTCAGTAAACATTCTCACAACGTCAATTTGACAACTCGTGTATCAAGCCTTTGATGGTAAATTGCGTGCATTAACACAGCGGAGCCGATTTCCGCGGCAAACGGAAACCGGCCCCTACACAGCCGAATCCCAACCTGATTAGAGAGAGGACTCGACCATGCCTGATAATCGTAACACGGACTATGAACGCGCGGCCCAACTGACCGTTGACCTGGTCCATCATTCACACGCACCCGACCGCATAACTGACGCGATTCTCGAAACGTTGATCGAAATGGTTGGCGATTCAGAGATCAACATATGGTTACTGGATGCGGGCCTGAATCCCTACGGATTAGCCCAACTCTATGGCCAATACGAGATAGGCGCTGGGTACCGCCGCGCTCGCTTGTACGGAAACTATGAGCTTGGCAGACGAAAAGACGAAAGCTAATCAGAGTCGTTTGAGTTTTCGGATGGTGGTGCGGCTTTGCACATAAAGTCTGCCGTGCCATGCGGTGTCACACCAAGGGAGATCTTGGCAGTTGTTCAACTTGCGCAATTTGATTTCGGGCTGAAAACCGAATCGCAAGGTCGCGAGCGTATTTTTACAGTTTGAGTATGCCACGGGCTCGGCCCGTGGTAATAACGATGAGTTGCTACAAGGAGGGCGGAGAAGGATTCAGAAAGAGGCCACGGGCTTGCACCGTGGTGGTTCACGTTGGCTCTTCTCAATAACCAAATAGATCTATCGTGAACTACCACGGGGCCAGCCCGTGGCATCTTCGGGTCCTCGCCTTTCTTTCCCTTTAGCTGCCAGCATGACGCTCCACCGTGCGAGCCGGTGGTATCAGGCTTCGAACTGTCGCAGTACCTTCGCGAGTTGCGTCTTGAAGCAAAGTCTCCCGCTGTGCGCGTGAGGCGATAATCGGCTGTCGGACGTTTTACAGCTCAAGAGGTTTAGCGGAAGAGTTAGCCGCAATGGGCACGAGGAGCCTCGCGATCACGAGTGGCTCGACTGTTCACCCGAAGAGCGCATTGAAGCCGTTTGGGCGCTAAACCAATCTGCCTCGGCTGGACCAATCAGTCGTCGGATGAACGCCGACTTCAGAGAACTGTTACTCGCGTTGAACGCACACGACGTGGAATATCTTGTTGTTGACTGCAAGATCTTGCCGACGTCGAGCGGTTGGCAGCAACCGAGGATCTCCTGTGACCTAGCGAATTTGACTGTGCAGTGCCTCTCGATTTCTAATCCTTCGGTCGCTTTCGCTTTCTCTTAGCGTCAGCTGGTCATAATCCACTGTCACTGACAGCGAGTCGGGTGCTTGGTTGCGACCACGGGCGGGACGCCCGTGCCACTGAACCTGTTTTATTAATCGAGTGCGCCCGGCGTTGGCGATTACTTTCTTGACTCAATTCATTAGCTGATGGATTTCTTCTCTGATTCTTGCGATTCATAATTAAGGAGCTATCTATGAAAAAGTTTATGTTGGCAATCTTGTTCGTCGTTGGGCTGGCAATTTCTGCCTATGCCCAAACAGCCGACCAGCATTTTAAGGCGGGCTTAGAGTCTTACGACAAGAAGGCTTACGATCAGGCGATCACAAGTTTTTCGGCGGCCATCACTTTGAATCCGAATATGTCGGCGGCGTGGTTTAACCGTGGACAGTCATACTATTACAAAGGGGCATTCGACAAGGCGATCGTCGAATATTCGCAGGCACTCAAACTAAAGCCGGATATGGTAGACGGTTATTTTCAGCGCGCGCTCGCATACAGCAAGATAAAAAATTATGACGCGGCAATCGCTGATTATTCGCAGGGGATCACGTTGGCGCCAACTGATCCACAGTTTTGGCATAACAGGGCGCTCGTCTATGTAGACAAAGCGCTGCCGGACCAGGCGATGGCCGACTACAACGAGGCGATTCGTCTCAATCCCGCTTACACCAAAGCCTATCTCAACCGTGGCGGCGTCTACTTCAGGAAAAAGAATTATGCGGCGGCGCTAGCCGATTTTACGAAGGCGCGCGATCTCGATCCGAATTTGGTCGAGGCCCGCTACAATCTCGGCCAGGCAAACTACTTCTCCCAGAATTATGACGCCGCGATAGCGAGTTATACGGAAACACTAAAGCTCGCGCCAAACCGTACCGACGCTTATATGCAGCGGGGATTGTCGTATCAGAAAAAACGTGAACTGGATCTTGCGATAGCTGACTACACGAAGGCCATCGAGATCGCACCCCAGCAAGCAGATCTCTTTCACAACCGCGGCAATACCTATATCGACAAGGGGTTGACAGAGCTGGCGATGGCGGATTTTGGAAAGGCTTTGCTATTGAATCCGAAGGCGGCCAGGACCTTCCTGGCGCGAGGAAATGCGCAGTACCGCGCCAAAAATTACGACCTGGCATTGGCGGATTTTAGTGCTGCGATCGACGCTGAGCCGAACTATTTCGATGCGTGGACGAACCGTGCTGTAGTTTACAACGTGAAAGGTCAGTACGACCTTGCGATAGCCGATCTGACGCAGGCCATCAAGCTTGCGCCCGCGAACCCGAAGGGCTACAAGGACCGCAGCATCTCTCATTACCAGAAGAAGAACTATGATCTCTCACTGGCCGATCTGAACGAACTTATCCGGCTCGATCCTAAAACAGCGCAGAACTATTCAATGCGTGCTGAAGTTTACGAAAAGAAAAGCCAGAAGGACCTGGCGATAGCGGACTATAAGACGGCGCAGAAGTTGGACCCCGCGAATGCTTTTGCAAAAGCAGGGTTGGCACGATTGGGAGCAACCCCTTAGGGTCAAAATTGAATATGCCACAGGCTCGTCCCGTGGTAATTACGATGAGTTGCTACAGTGAGTGCGGAGAAAATTTCCGACTCTCGCCCAATCAGATCGCGTCTGCGAAGCTCTGAGTATGAAGTTGGGTGCTCGGTTGCGCCCACGGGCGGGACGCCCGTGCCACTAAAACCCATCAGACTCGTCGCTTCCACTCTCGTTCATGCCTCGCGGCGTGCAGTACCGCAGCGACTACAACGATCTTTTCCCGCTCAGCTACTTCGTAGATCACTCTGTAAGGGAAGCTCTTCGGATAGCGCCAGCGAATGTTTTTGCGCAGATGACGTCGGCAATGAAGCAAAGGATTTACAGCGAGTTCATCTAATACCGCCAGGAATTCTTCGATGAACCTGTTTCCGAGACCTTCGCTATGGCTGTCATACCACGCCGCAATCTCGATGACATCATTCTCTGCTTCAGGTCTTGCGACAACCTGCCAGTTCATTGTTTCGTGCGGGATTGGAGATTGGCCCTTATCGTTTCCAGAGGCAAAGAGGATGCAGGGTTTAGGCGATGGTCGGCCAAGCGTGATTCCACCAGGGTTTCATCAGCCTCCGACAGTGCCGGATCATCCAACTCGATGACTCGGCGAATAAGAAGCTGACGCTCTTCGAAGGTGAAACCCGGCAACTCCTCGAGAACTTGAGATAAGCTCATGAAAGTAGTTTAGCGTCAGACCCAATGCTTTTTCAATTGTGATAATGGAGACATGGTGAGGCCACTGGCTTGCGCCGTGGCGTTTTCACGTTGGCGGCTGTTCTGAACAGCCAAATAGATCTGATCGTGAACTACCACTGGGCCAGCCCGTGGCCTTGCGAACCGACGGATCAGCCTGTTTTTGTAGCTGTGAACCTGAAATACCACAGGGCCAGCCTGTGGTATCGGCTAAGGCTTCAGTTCACCATTTATGCTTTACCTACTTTTTCTTGGCGCACTGCTTCGCGAGTCGCGTCTTGCGGCACAAGGCTCCGGTGGGTAGTGTGATGACAACTCAGATCGCGTCGGCGAAGCTCTGAAGTATGAAGTCGGGTGCTCGGTTGCGCTCACGGGCGGGACGCCCGTGCCACTAAACCAACGGCTTGGAAAGCTCGGCTGTGCTATCAATGAGGCGATTGAAAGTCGCGCTCTTATTGACTCCATAGCGGTAACTCTCTACTTGAATAGTGTCCAGCCACCAGTCGGAAAATATTCCACTCTGATCGCTTTGTACGGAAATGCTTGTTAGTTCACCAAGATCGCGAGATGGCAAAACGATGTAATTGGTTTGGCCGAGCTCCATGCGGTCGCTATGACCGCTGTTGTAGACGATGCTGGCTGAGCCATGCTCGCCATGCAAAGTGAACTTAATATCGGAATCCGTGCCATTGGCACCGGTCTTTACCTTGAGCCCGTAAGCTGCGTTGGACGGCATGAACGGGTTATCGGATCGAGTAGCCATGCGCGTAGGCGTAATTCCGGTCTTCACCAGATTGAACAATTGGTTGCAGTCATCCGTCACCATCCCATCGACGCCGATTTTCAACCATTCAAGCTGATTATCCGAGGCATTAACCACCCACGAATAGACGAAATTAAAACCCCCGCGCTGCGCGCGTATCCAACAAGCGTTTTGCACCCCCGTCCGCAGGTCAGTGGCCATATCGCTGAAGACCGAGCTGCCGTTGCCATAACCCTGCGGTCGAAGGCCAAGCGTTTCCGTGAAGTACTTTTCGATGGGGCCGGCCTCATCTTCTTCGTCGATCATAATTGCTTCACGAGGCCGAAGCATTGGTGCGATTTTCTGAAACAGCGAGCGATAATCAAATCTCGCTGTAGAGATGATCAGGTTAATGGGGTTGGCCTCGTCTATGAGGTGGTCTCGGACTGCTTCCAGCATCAGCTTGCCGTGTTCCGGCTTGGTTGCATAAGGTTTTACATCAAGCATGAGCAGGGCAAACTGAGACCCGCGCGCTTCCGCCTGCTCGCGAAGAAACTGAAGAAAGCTCACCAGCGGAGGGTCCTCTTCTACCCCATAACCGTTGCCGGCACCTCCGCGATGAGCCACACATAACTCATCCGGCCGCATCGCATAAGGAGTGATATCAATCTCCAGCCCATTGGCTCCTGCCTCAAAGGCCTCAATGACCTCCGCGTGAGAGTTGGTGTTATGGCCCAGGACGTAGACCGGTCGCGGCGCAAACTCAGCCGGCCCCAGCAGCTCCATAAGCTCACGAAGGGAAACGTCACCCGAGACACCCGCCAGTTTTGCCAATCCGCGCACTGACTTTGAAGCGAAAAGATAGTTGCGAGAACGGAGATTAGTCATACAAATCTCCCCGATTATTGAAGGGCTACCAGAATAGGGATCAACCCCTGGCCTGAAGATAACGGAAGCAGCGCCTTGCCAATCACCGCACCGAAGGCTCTTGCAGGATCGTCCGCTTTCATCGCATGACCCGGAGTTGGGGATGTGGTTAGAAGATCACCGACATCAATAGGTGAATACTGCGCATCCACGTTGCAATAGACCTTTCCAAGAAGAGCTACAGGTTGGCGCATTTTGGTTGAGGGACGCCGGTCAAGCACCAGGGCAGGTTTTGCGCTGCCGGCCCCGGATAGTACGCCGGCTACTCTCCGGTCATAAGCTTTTTGGCTTTGCCGTATCGCTCCTTCGTCATCGAGAACCACCACGGTCCCCGGCTGGAGCGCTTTCGATTCGAATAGATCAAAGTCCTCGGCGCAATCATTGTTCTTAAGCGTGATGTCCCCAGCCTCACCGTCGAGATGAATCTTAGTGTCTCCGGAAGAGTTCTTGATTATGAGATCGCCACCATGGCCGACGCAGCCGAGCTCCACGTTACCTTTGAGTCCGTCGAGATAGACTGAAGTGGTTACGCTTGGTTCGCCTCCTCCGGCGCTGAGGTGAATACAAGTGTCGCCGTTCGCATTAGTCAGCTGGAGATCACCTTCAGTGCCATCTCCGCCGGCCTTTATGTTGCCATGAGTGCCGTTTAGGTGGACCGTGGTATTGATCGCTTCAAGTTTGCCGTCCTTGGTTATTTTTGGATTTCCGAGAAAGATCTTTCCACCGTCTGCGTCTAAATGGATGGTGGCGTGATTAGACTCATAAGCTCCGGCTTGGGCGCCTGGGAAGAGCATTAGGTCTCCGTTAACACCATTGCCGCCCAGCCAGATATTGCCAGATTCGGCGTCCAGGCGCGTTCGTTCTTTGCCATCCTTATTCCTGAGCCAGATCAAATCGCCCACGTCTTTGACCCCTAATGAGACGTCTCCTTGAGCGCTCAACCTGATGCCGGGAACGCGTCTGTTTCCCAGCGCCTCCGTCCTAATCAGACTGATGGTGCCGGTATCACCAGCCAGCAAGATATTTTCGCTGACGGTGTCTAAGGTCGTCAGAGGTTCCTTGCCGCCAGCATTCAATCGAATCTTATTTACGCCGGCATCATCGTTGACTTTGATGTCGCCGCCGATCCCGCCACCGCCCACAATGACATCAGCGGTTTCCGTATCCAGCCTGATTCTAACCTTCGTGTTGGTCGGTTTGTCTTTGCCATCAAATTGACCTTGAAATCCGTCTGCCATCGCCATGACCTCCAGCTTTTGAGTTATAGACCATCGGGTGAAGTTCTTAGGTTTTGTGTCCGAGAATAGGGCCCCTGAACAAAATTGTTCTTTAGGATGACAGGGAATTCGGTGCTTCGAGAGTCTAGACAGCAAGCGGAGACGAAAGCGGATTGTACAGGATGGAAATGAGGAAACCGAGGAAAACAAAATGAAGTAGTGGGCCTATTTGGAGTGCGACGACCTGTCGTCGCTTTGGCCGCTTCGACCTGTCGAGATGTAGTCAGGATCAATAGACAGGATTAACAAGATTCGCAAAATAGAAGAAGTGATCGAATTGCCGGCTTGAGTTCTTCATGGATTTTGTCAATTTTGTAAATTCTGTCAAAGACATCGTGAGCGAACTTTCGAGACGGTATGACTACGCGTTCGATTTAGCGGTAAAACTCAGGTTCAAGACGCCGCTAGCTTCCGGCATTCTGCGCCGGCGCGCGCTTATCAGTATCCTGAAGAATACGTTCGACCCAGCGGAGTTCAGTTTTTTTCTGCTCAATTAGCAGCTTCAGCATCCAGACGGCTTCATGATAGGGATGACCAACTTCGCTAATGACGTCTGCGAGTGTGGCTTGCTCTTCCTTTAGTTGCTGTTCCAACAGGTTCTTGCGATTGGTGAGTTGTCTGCGAAACGTCCGTGGCCGCGCCTGCCATGAAAGAGCCAACCAAATCAAGAACGGTTGGTGCACACGTTGGCTCACCCAGTGAGTAGCTTCGAGCGCGTCCGCGAGTTGTTCGCGGCCAAGCGCTGTAGTCTCCGTGACTCGCCGCTCGGGACCGGCCGATGGTGAATCGGCATCGGTGACTCGAATGAGTTTTAGTTTAGTCAACTTGTCCAATGAGTAATAAATCTGCGGCCGGGAAACCGGAGCCCAGTCGCGAATTTTCCGATCTTCGAGGGTCGCATTTACTTCATAACCATGCATGGGCCGCTCGGCCAGCAAGCTAAGAATTACGAGGTCTGAAATCGTCAATCTGGTTTCATTGGCAGGCTGCCGCTGCTTACCGGCTGGAGGTTTTTTCCGCTTGACAGGTTTGGCCATGCCGATTATTTTAGCATCACTAGTCCAAATCAGACTAGCAGGAGCCAGTGGAAGGAGAAATGGATGCAATGAAGCTCAATCTTAGATTGAATCGAAAAGGGATGACCGTCTACTTCGCGGTTTTCGCGGTTGCCGCAGTGACTGCCGTCGCTGTGGCGCGTTCGAACGAGGAGAAGCCGAGAATGATCAATAAATCCACGCCAGTGCTGCACGTTAAAGCCGTCGAACCAAGCCTGAAATTTTGGACTGAGCGATTCGGATTCAAAACCACCATTCAGGTTCCCGAGCGTGATCACATCGGGTTTGCCGCGATTGACAACGGCAGTGTTGAGCTGATGTACCAAACGTACGAGGGCATGCAGGCGAATCCGTCGGACCCGCTGGCCAAAGCGGCTGAGCAGGGACCCACCTTCATTTTCATGGAGGTCCCAAACATTAAAGCCATTGCTTCGGCGCTGCATGAATCTGAAGTTGTGAAAGGCATTTATGAGACGGGTTACGGCGCGAAAGAGATCGTCGCGAAGGAACCTGGCGGTCATTATGTGATCTTTTCGCAATTGCCCAACCAAACGAAGCCGTAAACCGAAGGAGTGCCATGCGCGAAAAAGGGCGGAAGGAAGAACGCAAGTTAATAGACCTGGTGTCGATTGGCCCAGCGATGCTGGAAGACTTTGAGTTGCTCGGAATTACGTCGGTGAGTCAGCTTCGGCGGCGAAGTCCTCAGCGAATGTACCGCGAGCTATGTCGCTTGAGAGGACAACGGATCGATCCTTGTTGTCTCGATGTGTTCGTGACCGCGGTGGCGCAAGCGAAAGATCCGGACCTGCCAATTGAGCAACGTCAATGGTGGTATTGGAGCAAGCTTCGCAAGGCCAGCCAGAACACCCGGGGCCGTTCGCGCAAGTCGGCGCGTCGAGTCGCCGCTTAACGGCCCGGATCGATCAGTCCCCCTCGTCTCTCTAAGGCCTCAATGCGGGTTCAAACAGCTCAATCGGATTGCCGTCTGGATCCTCCAATTGGATTTGCTTGCCGCCCGGACCGGACTCCATCTCGTTCCGGAAATGCAACCCAGCCTTTTTCAGCGTTTCAATTCGAGTGGGCAAGTCTTTGACCTGCAGAATTATTCGATTCCATCCACCCGACTCTTGCTGACGACCGTCAGGCATGGGACGAGAACCAGAGGCTCCGGGACCGCTTAGGATGAGTTTGAAATTGTCACCAGAGACCTGTCCGAAAGCCGGCAGGTTTTTCATATCCAGCTTGAGACCGAGTTGTTTTGTATAGAAATCGATCGAGCGGTTCACGTCCTTCACTTGATACCTGACACCCCAAAGACCCAGGACCACGCCCTGGCCTTCGTTTGAGTTTGAACCAACTTGTGATGGTGTTTCGGATAAAACTTTTTGACTCATACAACCTCCTGTTGCAAGCTGAAACACAGTAGTAGTCATCACGCCAACAGGACCAGCCAGGGGTTTTCTGATTGCTTCGACTCAGCCTTCTTAAATTCCAATTGACCGTGAGGCGCGCGTCGCGCGAGCCATCGGAGCCGCCGCTTCCTCAGCCTCGAGCCGCTTGCGCCCCTTGAATTTTCGTTCCGTAATCGAGTGACGCATACCAACTGCCGCGTCCCTGCGGTGTCAGGTCCAACATATTAAAGATCGGAGTCAACTCATCGATACCTCGCTCCTTGATGTTTTCGGCCAGCCACGGATGGCCACTGTAAAAATGGCGCAACGTTCCATCGCGGTCTCGCGTGAAAACCGAAATCGTCGAGTCCTGACCTCCTTCACGATCTTCGCTGCCGAGATCGTACTTGAAAGTGCTTTTGCCGGCGCTCAACAGACGCAGTTTGTCCCAGCCTCTGGTGCGCGCGTACGCGCGCAGGGTAGATGGATCGGCCGCCGCGACAATCGCCAGATCAACGTTTTGCGCGATGTGATGAGCAAGTCCATTGTAGCCATCGATCCAGGCGGTACACATTGGGCAAGCAGTCGTTTGCTTCTTTCCGTACATGAAGTGATAAATCACGAGCGCACGATCCGGCGCCGTAAACAGCTCGCTCAGCCGCACGGTTTTCGTAGGCTCATCACCATCGTCCAGGGACGTTGGGCCTTCGATAAGCTCGTAATCCTGAATCTTCGCACCCGTTGGCAGGCTCCGCCTCAGCTCAGCGCATCGTTCGCGTTGTTTCATTAATTCAATTTCTGCCAATCGCAGCTCCTCGCGCTTGGCAAGATATTCCGGCGACTCGTTCGGCAGATTAGTTTGGCGATACGTTCCCTCAATCATTTCATGAACCATTAGTTTCACCTCCGGTAACGAACATAGATCTCAAGCTTCCCCATCGATCGCGGGCATCGAAGGGAAATCAGGCCAGACAAGTTGCAGGGGGACAAAAGGAATATACCACTACTATTGGAAATCTTTTGAGAAGAGTACTCTTACGACAATCGAAACCTCGAGGTGGTTATCCACTACTTGCGATTCCCTTACGATAAGCCGCACCTTCAGTCACCGAAGTATTTCTAAAATGAAACAGTAATGTAGCCTTGTATTTGTGCGTTTCTGCTTTCCTAAGCTCTTGCAACGCTTCAATGCAGAGATGCGTTCATTCGTCGCCTCAGTTGGCGCATCCGAAGCAAGGGCTACAAGCTCGCCTTAGACTTAACGATCACCAAGCCTTTCAAGCGTAGCTGAAGACGATCATCAGCACGCGCCCTCACGGCCTGGTGACTCGAACAAGTTAATTCCGACGAGCTTCAGTTTGTCGAAAGGTGTCGAAAGGGAACGACAAGCTGAAGCTTATCGGACTTCAAACTGCATCGCTACAGTCGTCCAGGTGACTAATCGGTAACTACCGACAAGTCAATTGAAAAGGTATCGGTCGGCGAGGAAAATGCCCACCAAAGAGCGAAACTCGCTCCCAAGCCAAGGAACTCTCCCACCATCATGTAGTCTGATTGCATGTAGTTAGTAATGGAGATCGGCACCTCGGTGGTCAGCACGGAGTTGGTCTTCCATACCGCATTCACCGCGCATTGCAAGGAACTGATGGAGATCGAGGGGAAGTCGCTGGTGTTGATATGTCCCGAATACCAGTTGACGCAACTCTCAGCGACTTTGTAGTTCTGGGTCGTGCCGTCGAACGGAGTGTTCTGAGCATAGATCCACTCCGAAGCCGTCTGCTGGGTGATATACCAGTCAGTAATGTTTTCCGTCACGGAGTTCGTATAAGTGTAACCGGCACTCGCGCCATTCTGACTAAAACCGATGTTGACGCTCGAGCCGGTGGTCACCTGGGTCTGATCGTTCGTGTTTGCAGGCGAGCTCGAATACCAGAAAAGCTCCGGCGATTGCTGGAACGAAGGATTGAGCTCCGCGATGATCCAACCGTAATTCGTGTCCGTGGTGTTGGACATGCCGTTGTTCTGGAAGATGCCCGTCATCAGAAGGCCCAGATATTGGAAAGGTCCGCTTTGCGGCGCGTTGTTCAGTGCGGCCTCGAAGTCGTAAGTCAGGAGCAGGGTTATCGTCTTCGATGGCGGCGGTCCCAGTCCTGTGTTCGATTCCACCGAACCAGATGCGGTGTAGGTGTGCGTAGCAGAGTAAATCCACGATTTCCAGATAAGCCCTGCCGGAGCTGAGTCGGAGGCTGCTGCCTGCGGCAATGCTGCCAGCGCGCTGAGGAATACGTCAACTTCCGCGTCCGAAACCGGATGCTCTTGTTCCTGATCTTGGAATGCAGCCTCCGGCTCGAACGTTTTCGTCACGCCGGTCTTGTCGCCCTGAAAGCCCCGGCTCATCGATGAGACTTTCAGTTTACGGTCCTTGGCCTCGATGATGCGAAAGCGCTCGCGTCCCTCGGCGTCATTGGTTTTGGCGACCAGATAGCCGCGTCCTGCCCCGTGGGAACGGAAGCCGATGCGCTTGGCCAGCGCTTGCTTGTGTTCGTCCGAGGGATCGAGCAGCAATACCGCCACTCCGGCGTCAAGGGGCGCAAAAGCCTGGCTGACTTCCGCGGCAGCGCAGCTCGCCGCATCGAAGACGAAGACGTCGCACTCGTCCACCGGCCCGCCGCCACTGTAATTCTCGATTTGAGACCCAGCAGATAGCTTTGTATAGATTGGGTTGTCGATGGTCTGGTGCGATAACGTGATGATTTTCATAGTTAGGTTTCTCTCTTGGATTTGCTTCGTGAGCTAAGATTTGATTTCGTGAGCTTGAACGACGCGGAGCATATACCTGGCAGCACCTTACCGCAAGTGAGGGACTTCGCAATGTTCCATATGGATGGTTGCGGGCCTGCTATCACTCGGTTTCAGTTATCTCAACGGCGCCAGGTTGATTCGTTTGAGCAAGGCTTCATAACGCTGGTCTGAGCGAAGCGGATCGAAGAGCGGCTCCACGTTGAGATGGATCACCCAGCCGGAGCGTTCTTCAATGGCTTTGTCGAGTTGCTCGAACGCCTTTTCTTTCTCGCCGAGACCGGTGTAGAGGATGGCCAGGTCGTAAGGCGGGACGTGTTTTTTTCCGGCCATCTGCTTTAACTCACTGAGTAGCTTCAGCGCCTCAACTCTTCTGCCTGAGGCCGCGTAAGCATGACCCATCATGGCCAAAAAGCTGGGCGTGCTTTCCGAAATCTCGATCCCCTTTTGATAAGACGCGATCGCTTCAGCGTACATTCCTTTCTGATCGTAGGCGAAGCCTAGAGCGGCGTAGGTCCCGTTTTGGTGCGGATTCAGGTCGTTAGTTTTCTGAAATTGTTTGATGGCCTCATCATACCGGCGGGCCAAATAATAGGCGCCGCCCACGGCATTGCTTAGAGTGACGGAGAGCGGATCAGCTTGCAAACCGCGTTTAGCTATCTCTAATGCCTCGTTCAATCTCCCGGTCGCGGCAAGAAGAAATGAATAGACTTCGTAAGTCTCGGGATAGTTTGGATTGAGTTCAATCGCGCGTTGGTACTCTCGTTCGGCAGCAGCCCAGTCAAGCAGATAGAACATCGTCAGGGCCCCCAGGGCGCAGTGTGATTCGGCCAGGGTTTCATCCAGCTCCAATGCTTTTTTCACTGCCGCCATTGCCTTGGGGTATCCTTCGCTCGGAGCGATCCAGCCATTAGTCGCGGACGCGCCATAAGTGTCGCCCAGGCCGCTGTAGGCGAGGGCGTAGGTTGGGTCTTTCGCGATCGCCTGATTGAAGTACTGAGCGGCCTTTAGATGATCCGTCGGCGAAAACTTCTTCCAGAAGTAACGGCCCTTCAGGTAAAGCTCGTAAGCTTCAGGGTTCTCCGTGGAGCGTTTGGCGAGGCCGCTCTGCTCCTCACCGCTGAGGTTGAGTGCCAGCGCCTCAGCTACCTTCAACGAGATCGCGTCCTGCATGGCGAAGATGTTGGTGAACTTCTCGTCGAAAGTTCTTCCCCACAGTTGCGATCCGTCTTTGACGCTCACCAACTGCACCGTGACTCTTAGGCGATCGCCCTGCCGCTGAATGCTTCCGTCGAGCACGGTCTCAACTCCCAACTCTCGTCCCGCCGCAGCCGGATCACGTTCCGGCTGGTTGAACTTTTGCACCGCGCTCGTAGGCCGCACGACCAACTGCCTGACATTACTGAGCCTGGTGATCAAGCTATCGGCGATTCCCATCTCCAGATAAGGCTCGCGCGTTTTGCCGACCAGAGGTTTGAATGGGAGCACGGCGAGGGTCTTTGCCTGAGACGGCAACGAATCCTTGGCGCGAGGTTCCGGTGGTGACGGAGTCGCCGATGCGCTTCGACGAGCGCGGACGAAGAAGACTAATCCAGTCAGGCCAAACAAAATCGAACAAACGATGAGCGCAACTAGCGGCCACTTCTTTGTTCGCGGCGTCTGGGCCGCAGCTGTCTCTTGCTTCCTCAGTTGCGATTCCGCCTTGATGATCTTTGGAGCGGGAATGCTTTCATCATCGGCATCTTCGTCGTCCTCGATCAGGATGTGTGTCCGCGTACGCTCTTGCAGCACCACGCTGTCAGCTGCTGTGCTCTCATGCACGGTCCCCATGAATCGATAGCCGGCGCCGCGCACAGTCGCGATGTATTTCGCGCTGTCTTCGCCGAGCGCCTTTCGCAGCGCGGAGATGCTCTTATCCAGATTGTTCTCTTCGACGAAGCTGTCGCCCCAGACTTCCCGCATCAACTCATCCTTGCCTACGAGGTGACCGCTCTTTCCCACCAATACGACCAGCGTGTCAAAGGCCTTGGGAGTGAGCGGCACCGGGCTGTCTTCACGCAGCAGCAAGCGCTCTGCAGGATCAAGACGAAAGGGGCCGAATTCGTAGAAGTGCTTCTCGGGCTTGCTCATAGAGGCTTTCAGAAAGCCGGCAGGAAAATTTCAGGAAGTCCGAAGGACGAAATCCTCGGGGTGCGTGTAGGGTGCTCTCCGCCGACGATTCGTGCCGTCAAAATTCGAGGTGATGCAAACGTAGCGAATGATACTGCATGCACGATCAGCGAACAACACAGACGTGGCAGGAGAGGGCGCAAGCTGGATGAGAAGAACCGAAATCATAATTGAGACCGAGCGGTTGCTCGTGAGGAGCAAGCGGCCCTCTATGGCTGCGTGGTGCGCTGCCTGCGGCGCTCGCGTCTCAATGCTGACGCCAACTGAAGCAGCACAACTAGTGAGTACTACCACCCGCGACATTTATCGCCGCGTAGAAACCGGAGAAGTTCATAGCATCGAGGCGCCCGATGGGGAAGTGTTCATCTGCCTGCGTTTGCTACCGGACGCGAATGTCTAGCGAAAAACTGTAACGACAAACAAAGGAAAGTGAGGAACAAGAACATGAAAATTCACGCAATCTGCAGAGCGCTTCTCCTGGGAATCATAGCGCTCGTTTACTCAACGTCAGCTATCTCGGCGCCCGCGCCAATAGCCGCATCGCGGTTTGGCGCTCTCTCCAAACCATTAGTTCAGGGAACAACTCTGAAAGGAAATACCGCGCCCGTAGCTCTTAACAACGCGCTGCTTCCGGATTTGATTGTGTATTGGTCTGCTGTCGGCGATCCAAAGAATGGGAAATTTGAGATCAGGATTAAGAACATAGGCGCTGCGACTGCTGCCTGGACCTATGTAGTGCTCAAGGTCTATCACGTCTCATCGCCCGGGGCTAAGCCGAAGGAAATGAGCTATCACGCGACGGTGCCAGCCATAGGTATAGGCAAATACGCCGATGTGATTATTGAAACGAAACTAAACCTTGCACTGGACACCTCCTGCACCATCGGTGATGGCACTAATCGGATTGTGGAGAGCAATGAATTCAATAACAGAAATTGTGGGCCAGTTGATAGCTAGACCCCGCAGTTAGTCTCGAATTCCAGCGAGATAAGGATCTCAACGAAGCCAACAACAAATCGCACTTAAACGACCTAACACCAGAAAGTGAGGCCCCACATCATGAAAAGACATCCAATTTGCAGAGCGCTTGTCCTGGGAATTATGGCGCTCGTTTACTCAACGTTTACTCCGACCCACATTGCGGTGGCGGCCCCGGCGCCACCGGCGGTAACTGCATCGGAGCTTTTTACGTTCTATTACGGCGCGACTGATTTCTATTTCTACACTGCAGACCCGAAGATGAGGGCTTTTCTAAAAACCGCACCGGGATGGAAAGAACTTCCGGCGGTGGGCTACGTCTTTCGTGAGCAGGCGCCCGGCACCGTAAAGCTTTATCAACTCGCTAAATTAGAGTTTGGCGGCTCCAATCACTTCTACACGATAGACGAGAATGAAGCTAATAACGCAATCCAAAACCTGGGGTGGACGTCGGAGGGAATCGCCTGTTACGTCTCTCCAACACCGGTTTCGGGGACCATGCCTCTTTATCGCTTATACAGACCCTACAGTGCGCCGTCAGGGGGCGGGGCCGATAATTGGTTGGTTAACTTACTCGGGGGGGAGCCGTTTTCTAGTGGACCCTCCGGTGACGGACACTTCTACACGAACGTCGAACAATCAAAATTCGCGTACATGAAGAGTGGCTGGACGTTCATCCATACTGAAGCGCATGTGTGGACTAGCGCGGTGACGCTCGGCGAAAGCGCAAATCCCGCTCCTTCGGTGCCGGAATCCTATTACACCGATCACCTCATCAATCTCGGCTGTAAAAAAAGCTGGGGTGGCTATAACTGCCCGACCGTAATGAGCTATGACTTTTGTGAGGGCTACCGCAAGCAGGGCAAGATCAAAGCCCCTGTTTGCACTGCGGTGGGCGTTGATCTCGAGACCTTCAAGAAGGACGAAGCGTTTCTGGTTGGACAAGGCTGCAAGAGATTCCTGGGCCGAGCCGGTGAGTACAACTGCGAGAGTTGGGCTGGCGGCGATTTTTGCGCCCTGGCCGTCATGATGAGCAAGGGACTGATTACCAAGTGCTACTCGCCACAGACACAACTCGAGCGCAGCTACCAGGACAGCTTCGGGCGCGAACCCACAGCCAAAGAAATCACCTCTGCGAAAAATGCTTGGGTACAGGGCACCTATACAAGTTGGATGAAGGTCCACATCCAGTATCTAAAGTCGGACGCCGCCGCCAGCGAGCGCATAGGTTTAATCAATCGAAACTTCCTTGAAGTTCGAGGGCTCATGGCGCCCAAGGATGAATTGAATATCTGGAACGCCGAGCTTGTGAAACCGAATACGCCCTACCCAAACTACACGGAGATGCGAAAGCGCAATATTGACTGGATCCTGATGAGTGCCAACGATGCTTTGCTACGCGATATCGTCGTCCGCGCCCTTATTAGCGCCGGATCTGGAAAGCCGTCGGAGGGACAAATCACGGACTGGAAAAATAAGGCGCATAGCAAGCGGCTCACCTTCAAGCAGATGGTCGCTATGCTGCTTAAGAAGTAGCAGCCGGGTTCAGAGGTGGGCCGAAATTTCCGGCGGGTAACCTGCGGACACCTCATAGAAATTCGCTCGATGGCCAAGACTCGAACGCGAAGAACAACACCTCTAAGGATGTGTGGACGTTCTGGTTCTTGATTAGAGCCAATCGCACCGCAACGGTGAGTGCGGGCAGTAGCAGGCAGAGGGCAGGAAGCAGGAAAGATAATAATTAGCCGCGGATGAACGCGGATAGGCGCGGATCAGAACCTAAGCAAATCTGATCCGCGTC